>JAEEGH010001085.1_pt1 | contig 81389 bp, 67 predicted proteins | sample 9134181 | NCBI WGS metagenome assembly JAEEGH01 (sample SAMN16246544, study PRJNA631951) | gut metagenome | biome: gut microbiome; feature: rumen; material: DP-attached | host: Bos | place: Iran: Karaj | collected 2018-10 | reverse complement strand
AGATCTTCAACAGTGGTTTTCGCCCTCTGTTCCCCTTCAACAGCATATATTATCTCACCGTCATTCATCATGATGGTACGATTGCCCAGCTCAAGGGCAGACTGCATATTGTGGGTTATCATAAGACAGGTGATCTTGTTCTTTTCTATGACATCTTTGGTTATGGCCAGAACCTTTTCAGCAGTTGCCGGATCAAGTGCAGCCGTGTGTTCATCCAGAAGCAGCAGCTTTGGTACATTATATGTGGCCATCAATAGAGTCAGTGCCTGTCTCTGGCCTCCGGACAACAGTCCCACAGGATGCTTCATCCTGTCCTCCAGTCCCATTCCAAGAAGCGATAATCTTTCTCGGAATTCTTTTCTGTCGGCACTTGTCATATGGGAAAACCAGCCTCTTTTACCTGATGCCAGGTACAGATTGTCCTCGATGCTCATGGATGGTGCTGAACCCTTCATGGGATCCTGAAAGAGTCTGCCTATTACAGTAGCTCTTTTGTGCTCTGACATCCTTGTTATATCTACGCAGTCCAACATGATGCTTCCGCTGTCTACTCCAAACACACCACTTATGGCATTTAAAAGAGTGGATTTGCCCGCTCCGTTTGAACCTATGATGCTGATAAAATCTCCCTTTTTCACATCAAGATCAATATTGCCCAGGGCTTTTTTCTCATTGACTGTGCCTTTGCCAAAGGTCTTGTTTACAGATTGAAGTTTAAGCATTTGCCCCTCCTTTCTTCCTCATCTTTCCAAGGAAATAAGGTCCGCTTATTGCCAGAATGACAATTACGGAAGAGACAAGTTTTAGCATAAAGGCAGGCATATTGAGCCTGAGTGCCATGGTGTAGACAAGTCTGAAGAATATAGCTCCGATCACAGCCCCTATTACTCCATGTCCTACTCCCTTGTTTCTAAAAAAGAGCCTGCCAATAAGAAGGGATGCAAGAGCAATTGTCAGCATTCCAGTTCCTATGTCAATGTTGGCGGATTTGTTATATTGAGCCAAAAGACATCCCGAAAGAGCTGTAAGTGAGTTGGACAAACAAAGCCCTGTAATAGTGATAGCAACAGTATTGATTGATGAAGATCTGACCATATCAGGATTGTCTCCCGTTGCCCTTATGGCAAGTCCAAGCCTTGTCCTTAAAAATGCAACGATACAGATCATAACCAGCATAACTATAAGGGTTATCACTATAAGTTTGGAATAAGGATCCGCAGCACTGCCATCCATCAGGTCTGAAGCAAATGAAAAAATGCTTCCTGAACTGTTAAGATTAAGCAGTGACGACTTTCCCATGACAGCTATATTAACAGAATACAAAGCTGTGTTGACGGTAATTCCCGCAAGAAGGCTGTCAACGCCCATTTTAGTCTGTAAAAGAGCTGTCACAAAGCCGGACAACATACCTGACAGCATTGCTGCAGGAAGTGCCAGAAAAGGATGGCCTGCCAGTGTAACCACTGCTCCTACTGCAGCACCCATGGTGAATGCTCCGTCTGTTGACAGATCACAAACATTCAGCATGGTATAACTCATATACAAAGCAAGTACTGTAAGAGAGCTGATAAGTCCCAGCTCAACAGCAGTTTGAATAAGGGATATCATTTCTTTTAACCTCTATAAATAATTATTCAAAACTCTCTGCGGTCTTGATGGTCTGGATTGATGAAGCATAGGCTCCGAAAGCTTTTTCTGCGCTCTCCATGTCCATGCCAAGAGCCTCCATCATTTCTTCATTGAGCGTTACGATACCATTGTCAAAAGTCTTAACTGCAACGCTGCCCGGATCCTTTGCATTTAGCAGAATGTCAGCTGCCATATCAGCAGTCTCTTTTCCAAGGTCAGCATAGTTAACACCAAATCCAAGGAAAGCTCCGTTAAGTGCAAAAGAGTCAGCTCCGCAGTAGTGAGGGATACCTGCCTCACGGAAGATCTCGTAGATTGAAAGCTCAGCTGTCATAATCGTATTGTCTGTTGGTGTAAAAATCGCTTCTACTCCGGCAGAAACAAGTGCATTGGCTGCAAGAGTAACCTCTTCTACATTGGTTCCTGTCTGCTCAACGACTTCGATATTATGTGCCTCAAGAAATTCCCTGGCATCTTTGATGGCTGTTGTGGATGCATCCTGGCCTGCATCATATAAAAGACCAACCTTTGAAATATCAGGATCTGCTGCCAGGATCATGTTCATGATTGCCTCTGTATTGAGCATATCTGATGTACCTGTAACATTTGCTCCGGGAGCATCCATAGAAGCTACAAGCCCTGTTGAAATAGGATCAGATACTGCAGAAAATACAACAGGTGTATCCTTACCATCAGTTGCTCCCTGCATAGCCATTGCAACAGGTGTAGCTACACCTATCATCAGGTCTACATTATCAGCCTGGAAATTAGCCACGATCTGATTAAGGACATTGGCATCTGCATTACAATTGTCATATTTGATATTAAATGTGACGCCTTCCTTCTCTGCTATGGCACTTAGCTCACTCTGAATGTTATCTACGATCTGATTAAGAGAAGCATCATCAACATAATTGCATATGCCGATCTTGTACTCTTTAGCTCCTGTACCTGCCTGGTCACTAGTTCCTGTGGTGCCGGCGCCGGAAGAGCCGCACCCTGCTGCTACAAGGCCGATAGCTGCGGCCATTCCAATTGACATTAGTTTCTTTGTGATCTGTGCTTTTTTCATATCTTTTCTCCTTTGGTTTTTTGTTTCGGAGCAGATTTCTTAAAGCAAAAAAAATCTGCCCCCTGCATTGTTAAAATGCCGGGACAGATAATATAATCATCTGCGGTGCCACCCTGCTTGACGTCATAGACGCCCTCTTAACGCATACATACATATGCTGACCTTTTATAACGGGGAGTCCTGCCCCGTCGCCCATACTAAGGTGTAACCCTTTTCTGTTTGCCCTTGGAAGTCCATTCGCCGTCATGCTGCATATCGCACTCTCACCATCTGCGACTAGCTGTGATGCTCACATATCGGTTACTTACTCTCCCGCAACGGTTTATTAAGTTAAAGTATAAAAGCCTTAAATTTTTTTGTCAATAGATTTATCCCTCTTCAGGGTTTCATCCTGCCTTTTTGCTTTTTGGAATGGTCATGAGGACCTGAATTATTCTTAAAAGGCGTATAAGCATCAGGATCAGAAATTGAATCGTAATCAAAACCAGATTCCCCTATTGGCTCAAAAAATGCATTTCCGCCGGAAACTGTTCCGAGTTCATCAAGACTAAGTTTTTCTTTTTTTATACTATCTTTACTCATGGCTAACGCTCCTTTTTTACCAGATCGTCGTTTCACATATTGATACGAAAAAAGAACCACTGTGGCAATTATTTTTGATTTTTTATTTGATTTCCTTTAAATCTAAGGCAAAGCATGGTCGTATCATCAAACTGTTTTGAATCCTTAACAAATCCCGCCATGCCATCCTTCACATTAGCAATCACAGCCTGCGGATCAGCATCCGGAATACTGTTCAATATCTCAATCATCTTATCTACGCCCAGAAGTTCATTATTCTCGTTATTTGCCTCAGGAACTCCATCCGTATAAAGAAAAAGCGCATCGCCTGGGCTAAGCATAAACTCTCCCGATTTGAATTCCACTTTCAATCTTGCAGCAAGAGGCAGACAGTGCACATCCTTGAGGATTTCAAAGGATTCACCTGCTCTCCTGACAGCGGGATATTCATGACCTGCGTTGACATAAACAACTCTTCCGCTTTGAAGGTCAAGAATTCCAAGCCATGCCGTAACAAACATATGGGCACGGTTCACTTCCATCAGTTTTCTGTTCACGATTGCAAAAATCTGAGCAGGATCCTGAACTCCCTGCTCGGCCTGGCTTCGTATCAGTGTCTTTGTGATAACCATAAAAAGAGCTGCAGAAACGCCCTTGTCTGAAACATCAGCGATTACCATGGCCAGATGAGTATCATCCACCATAAAAAAATCATATAGATCTCCGCCGACCTCTAGTGCAGGCTCCATTGACGCAAAAAGTTCATACTCAGAGCTATCCGGGAATTTATCAGGGAGCATACCCATCTGTATTCTGGTGGCAATTGCCAGCTCTGCTTCTATCCTCTCCTGCTGCGCAGTAATGTCTCTGAGCCTTACAATGGAATCCTTTATATCAGATTCCATCTCGATCATGTTCTTCCAAAGATCCTCAATCTCGTCAGCTGTTTCAATTGCAAGAGGCTCGTATACAGAGGGAGTCTCCATATCTAAATTCACTTTGTCCATCTGCGTATAGTTCCGCGCAGCACAGGCCATTGAAACCAAATACCTGATAATATGATTCTTTAGCATCTTAGCAAATACAAATGCCAAAAGAACTACCAGCAGAACCGCGACAATCACAAGGATCACAAGAAAACGAAGTATCGACTTAAGAAAGTCATTCAGATCAATATCTGCCACGGCATATCCCAGCATATCACCACTTTGTCCGTAAACAGGTAAGACTTCTGAACCAATCCACCCATACTCACTGTCATGGGTAATTGCAAGGCGCCATGATGAATCAACTATTTTTTCCGTATCTTCAATATCCGCATCTGTCCACTGCCCGGGAAGGTAAGCCCATTCCGCTTCATCACCGTCAACAACATACACTACGCGGTTATTTTCCCTATCCGGAAACATTAAAAACACATTGCGCTGCTCCATCTTTTCACGAAATATCACAAGGATATCTCTGGCAGCCATAAAATCATCATCCACCAGAGGTCTGAATGCATTATAAAACTCATCTGACATCTGATCACTTCTGATTTCCTCCGGAAGATTGTCATATATTTCTCTGGTTTCCTGATAGATTTTTTCTATATAGGCACTGTCCTGAAGCGCCAGCATGCTCTCAAGCTGATGACGGGACTCGACTTTATATTGCCGCAGGAACAAGTACATATGCAGTAAAAGACCCGTAGCAGTCCCTGCAAGTATAAGGACAAGTGCGCCAATCATGATTGCCCTGAACGTCTTGACCTGTAACGAAACATATCTTTTTTTTCTCTTTTTTGCGCGATTCATTTCGTTCTCCACAAAACATTCCACCACGGCAGCATAGAGCCATATCCTGTCACTGATTGCCGATGTTTATGGATTACCAATTCCAGAATTTTGTGAAACCACATACATTACATTTCATTTCTACATCAGGCCATAAATCTCCAAAAATCTTTCCGGGTCTGGTTTTACCAGTCTTTTGCATGGTTCCTTTTTTACATTTACGGCAAGTATATTTGGCATCTCTTGACTGTTGTGTAGTTTTAGGCGTTCCGCCGCCACTCAATGCTTCCATTTGCTCATCTGAAAGTTCAATTTCATTCTCACTGATAAATGCCATTTTTTCTTCATAGCTTTCACATTTTTTTGCCTTTTCTAAAAGTTCAGGTGTAAGTTCACTCAATTTCATTTTTAAGTCCTCCTGATATTTGTAGAAAATGATTGTTTAATTTCAAATCCATTTAGTAAATCCGCAACAGTTGCATTGCCACTCTTCATCCGGCCAAAAATCACCAAAGATTTTTCCAGGTTTGGTTCTTCCAGTCCTAACCATTTGTCCTTGTTTGCATTCGCGGCAAGTCATAATTTTTCCTTTAACTATTCCTTTTCTACCGCCGCCACTCAATGCTTCCATTTGCTCATCTGACAGCTCAATTTCATTATCACTGATAAATGCCATTCTTTCTTCGTAGCTTTCGCATTTTTTTGCCTTTTCTAAAAGTTCAGGTGTAAGTTCATCAATTCTCATCATTTAGTCCTCCTAAAAAAGATTTCAGATTCACGAAATCCATCAGTCCATGCTGATATTTTACAGTATGAATGTTAAAAACCTCTTATACGTTTCTAAACACAATATTAAGAATTAGCTACATTCTCATCCTGCTTCTTCTCCGGTATCCACATCTACGCGCTGCCTCTTTATCAGTTCTGCAAAAAAGCCATTCTTTTCGATGAGCTGGTCGTAACTGCCCTCTTCGACAATTTTTCCTTTATCAAGTACCAGTATCCTGTCGCAGTTTCTGATTGTTGACAGCCTGTGAGCAATAACTATTCTGGTGCACTTAAGGCTGTCGAGAGCCTTAGAGACTTTCTTCTGAGTTAAATTATCAAGGGCTGAGGTAGCTTCATCAAAAATGAGAATCTTAGGCTTTGGAGCAATGGCGCGGGCTATCATTATGCGCTGCCTTTGGCCTCCCGATATGCCGCCTTGCCCTTCACTAACAAGCGTCTGCATTCCCATCGGCATGTCCCGTATATCATCTGCAATTCCCGCAAGCTCTGCGGCTTCCCACGCATCATCAAGTGTAAGCTGCGGCGCCGAGATAACTATATTTTCATAAATATCTCCCTGGAACAGCTCCCCATTTTGCATCACAGAACCAATTTTTCTTCGAAGAGATCTAAGATCAATGCTATTGATATCTTTTCCATCATAGTAGACAGCGCCCTTTGAAGGCTTTTCAAATCCCAACAGTATCCTCATAAGTGTGGATTTTCCGCAACCGGTCTTTCCAACCAGCCCTACGTATTCTCCGGGTTTTATCCTAAGTGAAAGATCATCTATTACATATGGCATCTGGTCATTATAACGAAAAGAAACATTGTTCAGTTCGATGCCTCCCGAAATCTTTGTAAGTACCTCCTTATCCTCCATAACTTCCGGCTTAGCCTTAAGAATAGGATCCGCTATTTCAAGGACAGGCGGTATCTGCGCAATTGAAATAGCGATACCGCTAAGTGCAGAAAAAGCGCCCATGACCATTCCATAGGAAATGGAAAAAGCATAATATCCCGATACTCCAATATTGCTTTTTACCGCAAGAAAATACAGGATTATTGTTCCAAACAAAGAAATGGCTGTTGTGATTACTGTATTGAGTTTTATGAAAAGAGGTGGACTATACTGAAATTCTGCCTCTTTGGCATAAATTCCTGCCCACTTTGCAAAAACTCTTTTCTCTGCCCCTGCAAGCTTTATCTTCTGGATTCCCGAGACGATCGCATACTTTAAACCCGACTCTCTTACACTTAGCTGCATCTGATTACTTGAAAGCTGCATCTGCATAAGAGAGGTGATAAGGCCTACAACAACTGTCACAAGAATGATCAAAACAGCCGGCCCTGCAAGCTCCGGAGCGAAATTTGCAATCTGAAAGATATAAAGCAGCGAAAAGATGCTCGTTATACCAATTGAAAGAACATCCCCAATCATCATGTCACAGAGAGAACTGACCGCATCAGCTCTTTCTGCCAGATTGCCTGCCCCATATTTTCTAAAAAAATCCGAAGGCAGAGATATTACTCTCATCATAACCGCAGCTTCAACCTGGATCGAAGCCTTTCGCCCTATACGCTTTATCACAACTTCTCTGATAGTACTCACAAGCTGGGATGTAATGGCTGTACATACCATAAGAAGTGCAATTCCAAGTAGAAGCCTTCTACTGCCACTTATAAGTACCGGTCCTGTGAGGAGCTTTGATAGTCTTGGAGCGATCATTCCAAGTAAAGTCACAAACAGGGATGCTATTAGTAAAACTGCATAGTCATTAAATTCGATACAGCTTTTCATATAAAGGAGCAGCTCAGGTATCCCGATTTTCCTAAGTGGAAGGGGTCTGTAAAAACAATAGGCCATATCAGAAAGCTCACCGGCATTTTTCGAACTGATCTTGATCTTTTTGCCTCTTTTGTGATCTATAAGATGATATCCCCCAAATTCACCAGGAAGGAGCGCTGCCGGTTCATTTCCCTCTTTTGTAAAGGCAATCATCGGGCCGAAAGCATTTTTGTACCATCCGTCCGAAAGTTTCACCTCTCTTTTCATAAAACCGTGAGGTCTGAATGCCCATTCCATCTCCTCTTCCCTGTCATTTATTCCTGCAGGGATTTCAGAGGGCTTGAAGTGATAATATTTCAGGATATCATCTATGGCATTTTTAGTGATAATACGCTCATCGTTTATATCATCAGCAGCCCTGCCGCCCATAACTACAGCAGCAATCTGGACAATGGAATCTTCAAACACTTCCTGATCACTTTGTTTTCTCTGTCTAATCTGTTTATCAAACCAATTAAGCATATTCCCTCACTCACTTGTTACAAGCTCTGTGTAATAACCGCCTAATTTCATTAGTTCTTCATGTGTTCCACGCTCGACCACAACTCCCTTATCCAGTACAACTATCTCGTCACAGTCACGTATGGTTGACAGTCTGTGAGCAATAACTATGCAGGTAATTCCTCTGTCTTTTATCGCACTTACCACATCATATTCAGTTTTTGCATCAAGCGCGCTGGTCGCTTCATCAAGGATTATTACAGAAGGATCCTGCGCAAGGACACGTGCTATCTCAAGTCGCTGCCTCTGACCGCCTGAGAAAGCCTTTCCACCTTCTGTCAGAATGTACTGATATCCGCCATCCCTCTGCATGATATCCTCATGAAGCTGGGCATCCCTGGCTGCCAGGACCATTTCGTAGTCCTTTATGGAGTTGTCCCACATTTTTATGTTATTGGCTATTGTATCCTCAAAAAGAATAATATCCTGATCCACAACTGCTAAAGATCCGGTAAATACGCTTCTGTCGATGCTTTCAATGGGTTTCCCGGAAAAGAGAATCTCCCCGCTCCAGGGTCTGTAAAGTCCTGAAATAAGCTTGGAAAGTGTGGATTTTCCACATCCGCTGCTGCCCACAAAGGCAACCCTGCTGCCGGGCTCAAGCTTTATTGAAAAGTCTTTTATGATTGGTTCCCTTAGCTTATTGTAACCAAAAGTAACGTTTTTAAGCTCCAGCTCACCCGGAAGCTTACTGTAATCCTCATCCTCAGAAATAGGCTCATCCTTAACAAAAGGATCAAGAGGATAATTCATTACATCCTCTATTCTCTCCATCTCGGTGCGCATCTCCTGCACGGTCTGCCCGGCAGAAATAAGTGTCAGCGCAGGGCTCATGAAGGCTTGTAGGAACCCCTGAAAGGTCATGATCCCGCCGACAGTAAACTCTCCGTTCATGGCAAGCCATATTCCCAAAAGCATTACAACATCACTAGCCAGCATTCCCACAAGCTGTGGGATCATTCCAAGGGATACATTGAGCTCATCATATCTGCACTCCTGTGAATTAACCGATGCCTGAAGTCCTGCCCATTTGGCAAAAAAACTATTCTCAGCGCCGCTGGCCTTTATGGTCTCAGCCATACTCATTCCTGAAACAGTGGCACTTGAAAGCTTGCCTTTGTCCCTCATCTGGACCCTGGTGATGTTAACTCTTTTCTCTGACATAAATCTGGCAATTATCAGATCTATCACTATCGTAGTGATCCCCACAAAGGTAAGCATCACACTGTACCTTAGCATCACCACCAGATAAAATATCATCATTATGGTATTTAGTGCCAAAGGGGCAACCGTGCTCACCAGTGTTCCTGCGATAGTTTCATTGGTAGCCTGCCTTTGGATAATGTCACCCGTCAGCCTCTGTGAAAAGAACTCCATTGGCATCCTCAGTACTTTCCACATATAGGAAGTACTTCCGACCATTGCCATTTTTCCGTTTACCTTAAGTGAACTTGTTGTCCCCACCCACTGGGCAATAAGCTGCAACAGGGCAAGCCCTGTCATTATTCCCGTAAATGGATAGAGCCACTCCGGGTTCTTGCCTGTGAGAAGTCTGTCTATAAAGACCTTGGACATGACCGGATTTATGATTCCAAAAAGATATGTGATAATGGTCGTAAGCGTAGCAAGTACAACAGCGGCACCTGCACCCTTTAGTCTTTTTTGTGCAAACTCAAGCGTACTCTTTCTTCTGCCTTCAGGAACGAAGTTTTCTCCGGGCTTTATTTTTATACAGCCTCCCGTAAAAGACTCATCAAATTCCTCCATGGACACCTTGATGGCCCCTCTTGCAGGATCATTGATATATACCGAGTTGCCCTTAAAGCCATCAAGAACAACAAAATGGTTAAAGTCCCAGTGGATAATGCAAGGAAATACACCTTTCTTCTTCAGTGTTTCCGGCTCATAAAAAAATCCCTTTGCTTCAAAGCCATAGTTCCTTGCCGCCAGCATTATATTTTTTCCATTTGAACCATCCCTTGAAACGCCACAGTCCACGCGAACCTGCTCCAAGGGTATCCATTTATCGTAATATGCCATTACCATGGCCAGTGATGCAGCCCCGCATTCCAAAGTTTCCATTTGCATTATTACCGGGACCTTAGCAACGCCGGCATTGACTGGCTGCTTTATTTTTTTATTCATCCGTCATCTCCGGTATCTAATTGAATAAAAGCTCAAATGGTGTTATCTGCTCGATCACTATCTTTACCATGTACTCACCGTCCGGAATATCCATAGATGCTTCCACCCTGGTCCTCCCAAACTCATCCTGTTCAACTTTAAAAACTTTGGATGTCTTTTCACCTATCATTATGGTCTGCCCTTCCCTTATATACCGGGCATTATCATTTACTATATGAGCTGTGATCTGTCCGTTCTCTGCAGTAGCTTCACCTGAAACATAGGTATTTAAGTTACCCGCAAATGACCACACAATGATTCCAATAAGAATAGCAATGATGGATCCAAGTATCATCCAGTTAGCCGGATTTGTAACCTTTAGATAATCGTTTAGTTCCTCCGGAGATGCGATCCTTGTAAGTGCCTTTTTTCTAAACAATGGACCACCAGCTTTTTTTTCGCCACTACCCATGATTACCTCCGTTTTAGCTCTGCCACCGGTCATCAGATTATCTTAAGCTCATTAGAAAGACCGGTAAGCTCCAAAACATCCATGACACTTCCATGTACGTCTTTAAGTGCCATTCCCTTCTTTTCACTCATTTCAATATCAACAGCATTTATTACACGAAGGCCTGCACTTGAAATATACTCAAGCTTTCCGAAGTCAAAAAGAATCGACTCCGCCTTTTCAATATCCTCGCTGACAGCCTTTTCAAGCTGTGGTGCAGTCAAGGTATCAAGCCTTCCTTCAAGCTCCACGATCAGTTCCTGACCATCCATTCTTTTTTCAATATTCAGCATCTTTGATATCTCCTGCTATACATTTATTAAACTCAAAGGCACGCCTTCTTATGTTCCCTCATGAAGTTTGTAGTCCACGTCTTCACTTATTATTTCAAGCATAATAGCCGCAAAACGCGGATCAAACTGGGTTCCCAAGCCCTTCTCAAACTCGCCTTTGACCACATCCTGAGGGATAATGCCTCTGTAGCTTCTGTTACTGGTCATTGCATCATAAGCATCAGCAACAGCTATGATCCTGGCCTCTTCCGGAATCTCCTCGCCTGATAGTCCGTCAGGATAACCTTTTCCGTCGAAGCGCTCATGGTGCCACCTGGCTCCTATGGCAAGCTTCGGCATCTCTTCAATATTTTGAAGGATCCTTGCACCCCTTCCGGGATGTGTCTTTATTATTTCAAACTCTTCATCCGTAAGCTTACCCGGTTTATTGATCACCGCGTCAGGCACACCGATCTTGCCAACATCATGAAGAAGCCCCATCATGTATATTTCTTCCTGCCTGTCAAAAGAGTAACCGGCTCTTTTAGCTATTTCTCTCGCATACTCGGCAACTCGCCCTGAATGGCCCTTAGTATAGGCATCCTTGGCATCGATTGCATCTGCAAGGGTATGTACCACATGGAGTGAGAGCCCTTCTATTTCCTTGGTCTTGCGTTCCACCTCTGCGTGGAGATCATTTTGAAATCTGATAAGGTCTAGAAGGTGCCTTACACGAAGGGTTAAAACATCCGCAACAAAGGGCTTTCTGATGAAATCCATTGCCCCAAGTGATAAACCGATAGTCTCCGATTCGCAGTCATCATTAGCAGTAAAAAAGATCACCGGTATCTCTTTTACCCCGTTTTCTCTTTCCCATTTTCTTAAAAGCCTCATGGTCTCAAAGCCGTCAAGTTCCGGCATTTTGATATCCAAAAGAAGCATATCTATCTCATTCTTTTTTACATAGTCCAGTAAAAGTTTGCCACTCTTAAGACATGTAACCTTAACCCCCGCTTCCGAAAGAACCGTGTTCGCATTTTTCAATATGATCACATCATCATCCACAACAACTACGCGCTCTTCCATTCTATTTCCTTTCCGCAGGCAGCAGTTACTCCCACAAACTGCCGTACCCGCTTATAGCTTCATCTACAGTCATAATGCCATTTGCAACATTATATGCCGCTGCCCTGAACTCCTTGTTAACAGCATCATTTAGCCCTGTCTCCTGATAGCTAAAAGTCTTATCCTCAGGGAACCCTTCAAGTGATGAATAGACTTCATCAAAAGAAAAATCGTTTGTCGGTGTGGTAAGTCGCTTAATTGCAGCCATGTTACCAAGCTCTTCTTTTCTCATAAGAAACCTTATAAATTCATTAGTCATATCAAGGTTCTGACTGTTTTTATTTACACTAAAAAACAGGTTTACAGAATCAAGAAAATACCCGCCGTCATCCCCGGTTGGCACTATGAAAAATTTATACTTAAAAGAATTTGCCAAAAAAGCTTCAGACTTGCTCTCACGCTTTTGCGTACCGGAAACCATATCTCCGCTTCCGAGCATTATGGGAACATCACCCTCGAAAAAGCGCATGATCACTGCATTATAATCATCTTCTATCTGTTCTGAGCAAAGCCCCGGATTCAGATACCCTGCATCCACAAAAGCTTTTATTTTCTCAAGCGCAGGCCTCATCATTTCCCCTGAAGACTTTTCCATAGAGTTGAGGGCTTCGACTGATTCAGGATTTTTAATGACATAATCACAAAAATACGGAAAAGCAAAAGCATAGTACATTCCCGCTACTGTCATGCCATTTGCTCCCATAATAGGAACTTCATAGCCTGCTGCCTTGAGCTTGTCACAAACATCAACAAGTTCATTGTAATTCTTGGGAACTTCCAGCCCGTTCATCTCAAAAAGGTCCATATTCACAAGCATTCCATAGGTCCTTGTAAAAATAGGGAGCATGACTACATCTCCATTTTCCAGTGTCCAGCAGGTGCCTTTTCTGAGACAATCCAGATTGATATTAAGCGACGGATCCGAAAGAACCTCCGCATTTTCAAAAACGGGAGCCATTTTATCATCTTCCAGCATCCATGTTGCCGTTACATATATATCAGGAGCCTCATCGCTCATAAGCGCGCTTGTGATCGTGTTATTATAATCATCAAGATTTACGTAATTGAGACTGACATTCGGATAATACTCATAAAAGCGTTCAAACTCGCTCTCAAGGGATTCGAAATTTGAATAGTTTCCTGCAACCTTGATCTGGCATGACGTCTCGGTCGAAAGTAAAGGCTTGAACTCCGCACTTTTTTTATCCGTTAGTCCACAGGAAGAAAGTCCAAATGCCATTGCTATTGAAGTTACTAATACCAGTATCTGCCTGATTGTTTTAGTTCTTTTAATCGTCATTCCGGCTCCTTTCAATTACCTGATAAAATATCCGGTATAATATCGTAGTCAAAATTGTCGACTGCCTTTTTCACAGTTTCAAATTGCTCTGCCTTATCCTCAGGAAATCTGTACTTTTCCAATGATTTCACTATGTTCACCACGCTATCAAAATCAAACGCTTCGCAGGATTTTAATAGTGATGAGAATGCCTTGTTCATGTCTTCATTGGAAATCATCGGAAGGTCATTATCTACTGCAACAATTCTTTTTTCATCCAAAGGCTCCAGCTCTTTTACCAGTTCTTTATAATCAGTCAAAAGAGCTCCAATTTCCTTTTCAAGCGTTTCCACATCCCCGGATTCTCCCGCCTTTTCAAGGCGTGCAGCAAATTCCCCAAGTTCATGGGCTCCGATAACACGGGATGTACTCTTAAGGGCATGTATCTTTATTGTGGTATTCTTAATATCTCTTTCTTCCCAGTATTTTTCTATTTCATCTGCATTTTTTTCAGCGGAATCATAATACATCTTGAGGGTCGCTATATAGGATTCACGGCTTCCGCAGTGTATGACACCGGTATTAACATCAAGTGCATCAATGTGCCATAGAAAGTCCGGAATAAAAAAGTCATCATCATCCCCATCTTCAGACGCCGGACCAATCTTATCCTTTGGCAGATACTCAAGAAGCAGCGCTTCAAGTCGTTCCGGGTCAATGGGCTTTGTAATATAATCATCAAATCCGGCGTTTATGTACATTTCGCGCATGCCTGAAATTGCATTGGCAGTCAGACACACAATAGGTGTACTGGAATTCGGGGAATCCGAAATTCTTCTCATATCCTTGAGGGTCTCTATGCCATCTTTATCAGGCATCATGTGATCAAGGAAAATAACGTCATATTGTTTATGCCTGTAAAGCGAAATGCCTTCCTCTCCGCTATTTGCCGTGTCTATCTGAAGTTTTGTACGCTTCAAAAGATTTTTAAAAACAGAAAGATTGACAGGTGTATCATCAACAACAAGAAGCCTTCCAAAGGGGGCGGTAAAGCTCTCCCTGTATCTGGTTCTTTCTGAAACAGAACGCCTGTAGGTCTCCTCATAATTACCAATTGGATTCCAGTCCTTTACGCCCTGAATTAGTTCAAAAGAAAAAGTGGATCCCTTTCCGTATTCGCTTTGAACCTCTATATGACTTCCCATCATTTTCAGGAAGCTCTGCGCAATACTCATTCCAAGGCCGGTTCCTTCAATATTTCTGTTTTTACTCTCTTCTATACGTTCAAAGGCCATAAAAAGACGATTCATATCCTCCGCCTTTATGCCTATACCTGTATCGCTGACGCTTACAAGGAGTTTAATGGAATCAGGGTTATCTTCCATTTTTTCAAAATCAGCCTTAAAGGTAATAGAGCCCTTTTTCGTATATTTAACAGCATTTGAAAGTATGTTGGTTATGATCTGTTTTATACGAATCTCATCTCCGTGTAATATCACCGGTATGTTCCTGTCGACTTCAAGGATGAATTTTAGTCCTTTGTCCTCTGCTTTTCCCTGAACCATATTTACAAGGTCATTTAGCATGGATACAAAGCTGTAGTCCACATTGATGATATCCATTTTCCCTGCTTCTATCTTGGAAAAATCAAGAATGTCATTGATGATTCCCATGAGAGTCTTACCTGCAGTCCTTATGCTCTCAGAATAGGCAACAATATCATCTTCATGGCTGTCTCTCAGCACCATCTCATTAAGTCCCAGGATTGCATTCATAGGAGTACGGATATCGTGGGACATAGTGGACAGGAAATGTGATTTTGCCTCATTTGCCTGATTAGCAGCCTCGGCAGCCTCAGCAAGCTTTTTGTTATAGAGCATCAGTATCAGGTAATTGAAGGTAAGGAGGGATAAAAGACCAAGCGTCACCATTCCCAGTAAAAGCCAGTCAACAACTGTATTGGCCGCCTTAAGTTCACCTGCTGGTATATAAGCCAAAAGAAACCATGTATTCATTGATTTCAAAGGGGTGTAGGATATTACACATTCCTCTTCCTTTGAGTTAAGCATTGTCATGGTTCCTGTCTCCGAAGTTACCTTGACTGTCATTTCGTTGTAATCTGCAATGTCAGCTTCGTTATAGGATTTATAATATTCAAAAAAGTTGGAATTTTTCAGCGATTTACCATGGACCAGATATTCTCCCTCCTTGTTAATGAGAGAAATCTCAACGTTTTCATACTCACCTTTAAGAAATACAAGCTTATCCTCAAGCATACTGACAGGCTCCACGCGCATAAGAATTGCCTCTGAAAGCTGCCCGTCTGACTCATCCAGAACTTTTACGTAATTAAGAAATGCAATTGACTGCACTCCATTCTGGGGATTAGTATACGCTCTTGTTAAGCTGACCTTACCATCTTCTCTACTTATCTCATCAATGTTGTCAAAAATGTTAATATTGCGGTATGAAACCGAATAATCATTTGCATCCTTTGAGCTCGCATGGGTAGATATCCCACTTTGAGTGGTCTTATCAAGAAATATAAGATGTCCATAAATACTCGAAGATATCTTTGCCTTTCTGATAAAAGAAATTGCTTCCTCACCGGTCATTGGCGATCCCACCTCAGCGGATCGATTAATATAGTTCGCCCAAATATCGCAAAGATGCTGCTCGTCCTCCAGGTAATTCGTAATGATCTGTTCCGCAGTGATCGTCATCTTCTCAAAATCCTCGACGACTCTCTCATTACTTTCCCTCATCTTAGTATTGGCATACTGAACTATGAAGAAAAGTATCAATCCCATTATCAAAAGATCAACAATAATGATCAGCGTTCTCTTCACGCCACTACCTCCACAAAAGCCGCCGTCTCACGTATCCTCACATAATTCAACCGACAATCACTTCTATTTTATTATACCAAACAAACGGTTTATGGTCTATTCGCATACCATTATTACGACTCTTATACTAATCAAAAGCTCCTCTGACAGGCGGAGACCGTCTGTCAGAGGAGCTTTTGATTGCTTGCATTGTTTATAAGGTAATGATCCTGCCAAAATCGAGTCCAGTTGTGTCTTCGGATGCAATTACGAGGGAACCGGAGCCTTGTTTGTCTCGGATGAATGAGATGGCTTTTTCCTTTTCGGAGTGATTGAGGCCTTTGAAGGGCTCGTCCATTACAAGTACATCGCTTGGAATGCAGCAGGCTCTTGCTATGCAGACCATGCGTCTTTCTGCGTTTGAAAGATTCTTTACGGGAATATCTACTTTATCCTCTGGAAGGAGTTTTAGGAGTTCTTCCCTTACTGTCTGCTTAAATACTTTTTTGCTTACCATGGCACAGTTTGTAACTGCTGAAAAGCCCTCGCAAAGCCTGTCTTCCTGAAAGACTACACCTGCGTTTATGTAAGGATATTTATAATCCCCAAGAAGTCCTACTTTGCCGGAATCCGGTTTTTCAAGTCCCAAAACAAGGCGAAGCAGTGTAGTCTTACCTGCGCCGCTGCCGCCAGTTACTATATAGCTGTGCTCATCCTCTATATTCAGATTAAAACCATCAAGAACTTTCTTTTCACCATAGGCTTTTGATACATCTTTTACCTCAATTATCATTTGCTCTTCCTCCTGAAAAGATTGAAAAACTCAGGAATGTAGATGTATCTGATCACCCTGTCCCCAGGCATTCTGTATACCTTTGCCATTTCCAAAAGCTGCTTAAATCTGCTGTCCATAAATATTCTCCCTGTTCATTGTAGTAGGTAGATAATAATAATCATTTTTTGTTAAACATATAAATAATACCATCCTTAGGCCCATATTAGAAACTCATTTATGTACAACAGACAGGGGCAGACATAGGGACGGTTCTTTTGACTTATTGCTTACAATAAGTCAAAAGAACCGTCCCTATGTCTGCCCCCTACTAATTTTCGCTATTTATTTGGACTTTACGATAGGTTCAATCTGGGAAACCAGGTTATCGATGTGCTCAAATACGCTACTCTTTGTGGTTCCAAGCTGATTAACTCTTTCAAGCTGGTTTACGAGTGCATCGTACTTTCTGTTGATGTCATCGATATTAGATCCGATGAGATGAAGCTCATCTGCAGCTACATCAGTGGTATCTGCAATCTCCTGCTGAACGGCATTGGCTCCGTCGGTACTCTCGATGATCTCATCGAAAGTCTCTTTTGTCTCTTCCACGCCCTGAAGTGACTTGTCCATTGCTGCAATGGAATTTTCCATAAGAACAGATAACTTCTCACTCTCAGAATTTGCATTGTCAATAGAAGCATTTACCTGATCGATCATTACCTTAATCTCATCTGCAAGCTCTCTTACTTCTGTAGCAACTACAGCAAATCCTTTTCCTGCAGCACCTGCTCTTGCAGCCTCGATTGAAGCATTCAGAGCAAGAAGGTTTGTCTGAGATGCAATGCTGATGATCTTTTTCATGTAATCAGAAATCTGATTAACCGATTCCTTGAAGTTTTCAAAGCCCTGCGCCATCTCATCAAAGCTGGCTCTTACTTCATTGGAATTGTCTTTAAGCTCTCCAACCTTATCCTGTGCGTTCTGAACACTGTTTAAGATATTCTGCTTAACATCTTCAAACTTAGAAGCGCTCTGATTAACCTCAGCAAACTTCTCGTTAAAGTTTTCCATCCTGTCTCTTAATTTGGTGTTGCTGTCAATTACATCATCAACAGCTTCTCCCATGTCGTGAATCTCAGTAAGAGAATTCACTTCATTCTGAACAAGATCTTTTTGGAAGCCTTTAATGGAATCTGCAATGTAGATCAAAGAATCCATCTTTTCTTCCAGCGCCTTTTTCTCTTCAGCGTCTTTATTTACATTCTCGTTTACTGTCTCATTTTTCTTTTTACCAAACATTTCAAACATATTTATCTCCCTTATTCGAATACCACACATGTCATGGTCTGATTAACAAACTGCGTGTTATAATGTTCGCCAAATCCTACAAGTCCACATGAGGCTCCAAGGGTTCCTATCTTGTTAAGGTATGTAGAAAGGCCACCTCTCTCCTCAAATACAAGATATCTGAATATGCAATTTACTGAAAAGATAGCTGATACATGGTTGAAATCATTCTTGATCTTATTTATGGTAGCCTGAGCTACTTCAGAAGGATCACGCATCTCAAGAATTGTGAGGATATCCGAGTCGTTGATCTGTCTGTACAGAATAAGACCATTTCCTGATACGTCCTTTAATGAAACGATGCAAACGTCATCACCGACCATTTTTCCAAAAGGATTTTTGAAGGTCTGGTTTACAACGTCGTTCTCAGGAGCTCCTGTAAGCTCGATATATACCTGCTTTGCAGGACGTCCGTTTAATTCTCCAAGATAATATTTGCTCTTATCTGTTTTAGAAGCAACAAGCTGAGTATTATCCCTCGGAGCATAAATATTCTCCTTATATGTTTTTACCTTGCCGCCGTTATTCTTAATTACTGCGTATACCATGGCATCTTCATATACTTTGCCATTAACTGATACCTTTCCGGCATCACCTGTAGCTCCCATGACCTGGAGATTATATTTTTCTACAAGAGTTGAAAGAGTTGTAAGAACTGCAGCATCATTGGCAGCACAAAAATCGATGATTGCTGTGTTGTCTTTTCCTGGTCTTAACGATTCAACATCATCTGTAATTCTTTTGATATACCTTGCAGGCGCCTTAGAAACATTTTCAAGAACACCTGTGGCTACTGTAACTCCATCAGTGAAAGCAGTGATAGCAACGCCATTTTCCACAACAGTAGTATCATATCCCATGGCAATACAGCCAATACTTGGAACACCTGGATATAGTTTCTCAAGTGTTTCAACATTTGCTTCAAACTTATCAGCATTACTCATCATGATGATCAGCTTTGGTGAAACAAGCCCATGTACTGCTTCTGATACGCTACCTTGAGCGTTTTTTCCATAAAAGGTCTTCATAGAACATCTCCTTTGAAAATATTTAAAAGACATCATAGATATTGTACCATCAATATGAAAAAAACGTTCACTCGAATACTGTTTTTCGATTAAAATTATATTAAAATTTAATAAACCCCCTATGTTTCCATAGGGGGCTATTATCATATTCTCATGGCAACTTCATAAGCTCTCCATATTACACTTCGAAGATTTCCTATCTGTTTGCAGTCACCAATAAAATCAATATTGCTGGTTCTATCACTATCCTTTATGAGAGGATTAGGAATGTAACCTGCAGAGCTGATAACACTATCACACTCTATTTCAAATTCTTTTCCTTCCTTGTCCTTTACAAGGATATTGCCATCCCTGACTTCTTTAAGAGAAGTCTCAAGGTAAACCGGAACTTTATGAAGCGCAAACCACTCTCTAAGGTATGAGCTGTTTGCAAGGCATACTCCCGGTTGTGAAACAAGGTCATCCTTCATTTCTACAATAACAGGCTTTTTGCCCTTAAGTGCAAGTTCATATGCAATCTCGCATCCTGTAAGTCCACCACCTATCACAGCTACTGTCTCTCCGACCTTTGTACCGGTAAGGAACTCGCAGGCTTCCACCATCTTTTCATGTCCCGGAATACTACGCAGCACCCTTGCCTTGGAACCTGTTGCGATCAGGATATCGCTTTTGCCAAATTTCTTAAGATCAGTAATCTCTTCATTCAAATGAACTTCAATTCCAAGCTCATCCATTTTTCTAAGATACCACGCCAAAAGATCTCGTAGTTTCCCCTTATATGACTCAGCACTTGCAGCAATAAATGTTCCTCCAAGTCTGTCTGCTTTTTCATAAATAACAGGCTCATGGCCCCTGAGCTTAAGGACTCTGGCTGCTTCCATTCCGCCTATGCCACCGCCAATGATATAAACCTTCTTGGGGTGCTTGGTAGGTTTGATGTGATGCTTGTCCTTCTGCATAGTTTCGGCATTTACAGCACATCTTGCAAGATGGAGAGAGTCGGATAATTTCTGGTCATTTGGCACGCCCTTATAGTGACACATATTAAAGCAGCCATTGTGACAAAGAATACATGGTCTTATATCCTCTTCTTTTCCTGCCATAAGTTTGGTAACCCATTCAGGATCAGCAAGGAATGGTCTTGCAAAGCCGGCTCCATCGAGCTTTCCTTCATTTATTGAATCTGCAGCAACTCTTGGATCAAGTCTTCCGGCGCAGACAACTGGGATATCCACATACTTTTTAAGATTCTCTACATCCTCTAAATTACAGTTTTCAGGCATATAGATTGGTGGATGAGCCCAGTACCAGGCATCATACGTACCATTGTCGCAGTTAAGCATATCGTAGCCTGCATCCTGAAGGTACTTTGCAGCTCTTTTGGACTCTTCAAAATCTCTTCCTGCTTCTACATAGTCCTCGCCCGGAAGTGCGCCTTCTCTAAAACCTTTTGTCTTGGAGACAACGCTGTAACGCAGAGAAACCGGGAAGTCTTTTCCACAGGTTTTCTTTATTTCTTTTACGATATCCACCGCAAATCTGTATCTGTTCTCAAAACTTCCACCGTATTCGTCAGTTCTTTTATTCACGTAAGGCAAAGTAAACTGGTCAAGAAGGTAGCCTTCATGAACAGCATGTACTTCCACGCCGTCGACTCCGGCCTCTTTCAAAAGAAGCGCAGTCTTGCCAAAGGCTGTGACATACTCCCTGATCTCCTCTACAGTAAGTGCCCTTGAAGGCAGCTTATCAGACCATCGGTTAGGTGATGGGCTTGCTGATGCTGTTATCTTGTCAAGGTCCATGAAGGGCTTTGACAAAACTCTCAGAGCCTTATTGTTATACAGGGTCTCCATCATGGTACTTACGGTAAAAGACCTGCCAAAGCCGGCAGTAAGCTGGACAAAAAGCTTGGCGCCTGTCTCATGAAGCTTTGGCATCCATTCTTTTAGTTCCTGATACATTTTTTTATTGCTGTAGAGCCACTGACCAAACATTGGATTGTAAACAGGCTGACATCCGGGAAGAACAAGTCCCGCATTGTTTTTAGCCACTTCCAGTATGAAGTCAGCTCCAGCCTTGTCGAAATGGTTCTTTTCCATCCATCCAAATAAATCAGTTCCACCCATGGAAGTTAAAACAATACGGTTTTTAATCTCCACATTTCCAATCTTCCATTTTGTAAAAAGTGGTTCTAATCTCTTATCCATAGCCTGTAAATCTCCCAAAGTCAATTTATTAAAAAAAGCACTTATTTACTGTTGCCCCAAAATCTTTTTCCTTGTAATTCCAAACAGCATGGCCTATCTCATACTTCTCAAAAACGCTGTGGATATCAGCAAACCATCTCTTTGCAGACTCCACATCCGCAAGCTCTATAACGCCATACTCGCCGCAGTAAAGGCATACATTCTCAGCCTTTGCTTTCTCAACAGCAGGAACAAAGATTCTCTCAAAATATGATGGTCCGATCTCAGTTATCTCTCCTCTGTTGATGGCATCTGCAAGATCAGGTGAAAGCTCTTTGGACTTTTCTCTGTAATCCTCAAGTGAGCCAGGATACTCAACTACGAAGTCCTTAGGCATATTCTCTACCCAGTAAGCTCTCTGATGAGTAAAGATAAATGGCTCGTAGCAGTGGAAATTGTAAACGATCCTGTCATCAATTGGTTTATCAAGGAGAGGTACGCTTGTTACGTTGTTGTAGCATACGCCTCCGATGATGATATAAGCAGTAGGAGCATTTTTTCTGATAGTAAGAGCAGCCTCTTTTGCTATCTCGTTCCACTCCTTTACAACCTTAGGTGATACGATCTCGTTAAGAAGCTCAAGAGCCATCATATCAGCATCTTTTGCAAATCTCTTTGAGATTGTGTCCCATGTGTTGTAAAAACGCTTCTGAAGTTTCTCATCATAGAAGAAAGCTTCCTTACTCTCTCCCTTATCAAGTGGATCAAAAGAATAACCATATGCCTTATGAAGATCAAGAACCATGTTAAGTCCTGCGCGTCTGCACCACTCAACGCAATTCTCAAGATACTCGTAGCCGCTCTCGATGGGCTCCCCTTGCTCATCTTCGATCACTACATAATCAACAGGAACACGGACATGGTCAAAACCAGCCTCCTTGATCCTTACAATATCCTTTTCTGTGATAAAGCTGTCAAAATGCTCTTTTGTGTCTTCATCGAACTGTGACAGCCAGCCACCAAGATTGGCGCCAAACATAAATCCGTCAAACCTCTTCATACACTACCTCCATCTATTTGTTTAAGTATTTTAAAGCTTCAGCTCTTCCAAGCTGATATACTCTTTCCAGCTCTTTTTCGTCAGTCTCAACCGGACTGATATTAAGGGGCGCAAGCGGTCTTATTACCTCTATCTCACCCTTCTCTTCCTTTTCTCTCACATACCTTTTCTGCTCATTGTACATGAGATATCTCTCTTCCATAGCCTTTATCATATTGGGATACTTTCTGAGCATCCATCTGACAAGAGGCATGTACTTCTGCCTGCCCTTGACATAATCTTTGGGCTGAGTCTCGATAACTAAGATTTTATCATATCCAAGGCCCTCCATAAACTTAAGAGGGATAGAATCTGATATGCCTCCATCCAGATAAACTCCTCCGTTTATCTCAACAGGTCTTGATACCAACGGCATTGATGCAGAAGCCTGGATCCATATGATATCTTCTTTCCCACCTGTCTCGCACTTGTGATAAACCGGCTTTCCCGTATTTATGTCAGTTGCAACACAGTAAAATTCCATGGGATTGGCCCTGAAGGCATCGATATCCCATTTATCGAGTTTATAGGGAAGTTCATCATAGCAAAATGGCACATTATAAATATCTCCCGTAGTTAAAAGAGATCTTATGCTGTGATACCTTTTGTCTTTACAGTATTTTTTGTTATACCTTAGAGCTCTTCCTATCTGCCTTGATTTGATGTTACATCCGAATGTTGCGCCGGCGGACACTCCCACTGCCCCGTCAAAAGAAATACCATTCTCCATAAGGACATCCAATACGCCGCAGGTAAACATACCGCGCATAGCGCCGCCTTCCATAACCAGTGCTGTCTTCATACGATTCTCCAAAGTCATCTTACCCAAATAAGAGCCGTCCCACTAAAGGACAGCTCTTTTAGCTTTCTTAACTATTCTATCACACTTCTATGAATATTTTGCGATAAATTCATCCATAGTAAGGGCTTTGTCAAAATAGTATCCTTGAAGATAATCGCACCCGATATCGGTCATCATCTTGGCCATATTTTCGTCTTCTACCCCTTCAGCGGTAATTAAAAATCCAAGCTTGCTGAAAGTCGACACCATATTGGGAAGAAGCTCATCCGGTTTTTTTGCGTATTCCCAGACAAGGCTCATATCCATCTTAACTCCGATAAAAGGACATTTCTTTAGCCTTGCCGGATTGGAATATCCGCTTCCATAATCATCAAGTACAAAATAAAATCCGCTCTTTTGAATGCTATGTATCTGCTTAAACAAAAGCCCCTCGTCAATAAATGACTGCTCCGTCACTTCAAAATGTATGTAAGAAGGGGCCACTCTGTTCTCGCCTATGATTTTTTCGAGTCTTTCCTTCAGATCATGGCGCATAAACTGAATTGGAGAAAGATTTACATTTATCCAATTCAGTCCCATCTTTTCCATGTCACTTGCTGCGACAAACTTACATACCTTATCAAGAACCTGCTCTCCAAGCTGAGTTATTCTTCCATTTTGCTCCGCAATTGAAATAAAAAGCCCCGGCGAAATAAGTTTTCCATCGTCATCTCTTATCCTTGCAAGCGCCTCTGCTCCCACCATCTTTTGAGTTGCCGCATCAACTATAGGCTGAAGAAATACTTCCACCTGATTGAGGTCAATTGCATTCTCAAGTATTCTTTTTATCTCAGCATCCTGTTCAGTACTGTGTACCATCTTTTCATCTATCAGAACATAGTCTTCGCTGCCAGCATTTGCTACTTTACCAAGACTCTGGATAAGAACATTAATGATGGTATTGGTCGACAATCCTTTTTTACCAGGCTTTATATAAACAAAACTTACATCAAAATAGATATCAGTATCATCTGAATTCCACGAGCTTTCAAATCTCTCTTCAATCTTTTTCCTGATATTATCAGCCTCAAGCTCAAGAGTCTCATCACCCAGAATTGCAAATCTTCCGCTTCTGCAATAAAAAATCTCCATGTCAGGAAATTCATTTAGCAAAAAGCTTCCAATAAGTTCGACACCTACATCCATCTGCCTTATGCCATACATTTCACGAAGATCGCGGTAATTATGGATAATAAATGCAAGTATGCTATATGGCTTTTTACCATTTATCTCTTCAATATATTCACTGAATGCCTTGCTGTTAAACATTCTTGATCTTCGCTCAAGATAAAATTCAGGATTTTCAAATGAAAGATATAAAACAGTAACAGCAAGAACAAAAAAGGTGTCCATCACAAGCACCTGTGGTAAAAAGAGTCTGAAAAAAGTACCAATGAGTAAAAATGTATTAGCCCAAAAAATGCTGCTCTTTTCCCTTTTTTGGATAGTATTTACTTTACAGGCAAAAGTTATCAAATAAGAAAGAGCTATATAAAACCAGAACTCAACATAAAGAATTTTATAATAAGGTCCTGAGTGATAGCCTTCGGCATCCACATAAAAAATCATCCTTGTCCAGGGACTTGTAGCTGCCATTAATATACATAATTGAAGAGGGATTCGTTTAAGAATTGAAAAAGTCTTCGTGAAATATGCTTCATCCTTTATGACAGTTGTGAAATAAAGGAAATACACATATCCACTTAAATAGAACAGTACAAAAAAAAGCGAATTTACAAATTCCACAAGCCTGACAGGAAACAGCTTATAGTTCATATCGAGCCAGGTAGAGAGAAGATTAAATGTAATCGTACTGGCTTCTATCAAAAGAAGCATAATAAAAGTACGATTCATTCTGTTGGGCACTCTTGGCAAAAAGAAATAATATGCAACAAAAAGAATCAATAAAAGTAAACTTGGAATTGCATAACTTAAATCCCACATACACTTTTCCTCTTACGAGTTTTGCAGTGCTTAGTTACGTTTTGTTGTTAATAATTATTCATTTTAATGATATCATCTTTTTAGTCCCATTACTATTAAAAAATCCTAACTTCTTGATAAACTCAAAATGTGTTTTCAAGAAGCCAGGATGTATTTTTTATTTAAAATATGTTACAAGCCCATATACTATCAAAAAAGCTATGATAACAGGAAGGACATATTTAAAATACCATTTCAGTTTTCGACTTATTTTGAGTCCATCACCGTTATTTACTTCATTTAGATAATTATCAAATCCCCAGCCATATTTTGTAGTACAGAAGAGGCAACATATCAGTGCTCCAATCGGAAGCATCAGATTACTTAGTATAAAATCCTCAAGGTCCATGACGGTATTGCCTGCTTTAAGTGGCTGGAATGCACTAAAGACATTAAATCCAAGAGCGCAAGGCACAGATCCTATAGTGATTATGATCCCTGCTACAAAAGCGGCTTTTTTCCTGCTCATATGATGAATGTCGATCATAAAGCTAACATCATTTTCAAATACACCTACCATAGTAGAAAGTGCTGCAAAATACATAAAAAGGAAGAACAGGCTTCCCCATAGTCTTCCGGCTGGAAGTGAGATAAATACATTGGGCAGTGTAAGAAAAATAAGACTTGGTCCACTGTTTGGCGCAACGCCATAGGCAAAACAGGCAGGAATTGTTATAAGGCCTGCTACTATCGCAACAAAGGTATCAAGACCTGCAACCAGAATTGCTTCCCCGGCAAGACTCCTGTCCTTTTCAATATAGCTTCCGAAAATCTCCATACTACCAATTCCAAGGCTTAGTGTAAAAAAGCTCTGATTAAGCGCAGCATACAGAACCTTTCCGAATCCAACTGCCTTTACATTATCCATGTTTGGCATCAGATAAAAAGCAATGCCCTCTTTGGCAGATGGAAGTATCAAAGAATTGATTCCCAAAACTATCATAATACATATAAGAGCGATCATCATGATCTTGGTTATTTTCTCAACGCCATTTTGAAGTCCCGCTGAACATATTACAACAGTGATAGCCATAGTGATAACCATGAAAACAATCATAATGATGGGACTCTCCATCATACTCTTATATATTCCCTGAACTTCTGCTGTATCAGCATTATCAAAAGCTCCAGTCACCATGAGCACAAAATATCTAAGCATCCACCCTGAAACCACAGAATAAAACATAAGTAATAGGAAATTGCCTGCTACAGCGACATATCCCATAATATGCCACTTAGAGCCCTCTTTCTCAAGCATCTTGTACGCCGGCAGAATACTTTTTCTAGAAGTCCTTCCCATTGAATACTCCATAGTCATGATCGGAACTCCCAAAATCAGCAAAAACAGCACATAGAATAAAACAAAAATCCCACCGCCATTTTCACCAACCATGTAAGGAAATCTCCAGACATTCCCAATACCTATAGCACATCCGGCTGATAGCAGAATAAATCCAAGTCTGCTTCCCAAACTTTCACGTTCTTTCATCGCTTTAAACCCCTAAATTATTTTTTGCACAGAATGTCATCATATCATATAACGCATAATATTACCAGTTACTATAGCGGAATGTATAGCAAAAAATGAGAGTATTTTGACATAAGCACAAAGCTTACAACAAAATACTCTCACTGTTCCTTTAGTGATAATTGATCCTGATAACTCGTCTATCAATCAATATACTAATACTCCATTCTTAATTACATGCTTAAGACCGAAATTTTTATCAAGAATAAGGATATCTGCCTGCTTGCCTTCTGAAATGCTACCAAGTCTGTCTGATACTCCAAGGACTTTGGCAGGATTAAAGGTGGCAGCTCCAATCGCTGTTCCAAGAGGAATGTTCATCCTGGTGTGACAGTTTATCATGCAGTCAAAAAGATTTGTTGCAGAACCTGCAATGGTGTCTGTGCCTTTAAGGGTGCAAAGGCTTCCTTTTTTCTCAACATCAAGTCCGCCAAGAGTATAGATGCCATCTTCAAGGCCTGTTGCTCTCATGCTGTCACTAATAAGCACCATTTTGTCGGCACCTATTTCATTAAAGGCAATCCTCACTGCTGCCGGAGCAATATGGATTCCATCACAGATGATCTCACTGGTGACCTTCTTGCTGTCAAAAGCAGCTCCGACAACTCCGGGAGCTCTATGTGTAAGGCCGGTCATAGCATTATACAGGTGAACCACATGGCTTGCTCCATGCTTAATGGCATTCATAGCTGTGTCATAGTCAGAATCAGTATGTGCCAAAGAAATAATAACCTTGTCCTTTACAGCATCTATGTAGCTCTCATAGTTTGGTGATTCTTCAGGAGCAAGGCCTATGATCTTAACAAGACCATCACCTGCTTCTATGAAACGCTCTGCCATAGCTGCATCGGCTTTCTTTATGAATTCCTCATTCTGAGCTCCTTTTTTGACAGGGCTGATAAAGGGTCCCTCCATGTTAAAGCCAAGAAGCTCGGCGTAGCGACTATGATCTTTGCCATCACCATCCCTGAACTCTTTACCGGTTTTTATATCACTTACGAGTTCTTCCTCAGGAAGCGTCATCATTGCAGGACAAATGGAAGTGATACCGTTTTTCAGCTCATACTCAGCGATCTTCTTAAAGCCTTCTATAGTGCCATCGCATACATCCTCGCCTACAGCACCATGAAAATGAAGATCAATAAGTCCCGGGATAACAAAACAGTCTGAAGCATCAATGATCTCATCTTCACCAGTCACAGCTTTAGGTGATATCCTGCTTATCCTGCCATCACTCACCACTACGTTACAATCTTCAAATTCACTGTTATCTCTATAAACATATCCATTAGCAATGATCATGACATCTTCCTCCCATCAATTCATCACTTAATGTCATCTACAAGTCTGTGTTTTCCATCAATTGATTCGTAAACAAAAATCTCACAGTTCTTTGGACGAGGTCTCCAGATATAACCTCTTTTAATATCCTGAAGATAGCCTCTCAAAACTCTGATAATACCGCCGTGGCAAACCACAAGCACATTCTCATAGTCCTTCTTTTCAAGTTCAGACAAAAATGAACTTGTACGCTCTATCATTTCAGGTATTTTCTCAACTCCCTGTGGTGCCGGAAAAATCTCAGGCACTCCCCAATATCCCATCATCGGAAGGCCAACCTTACCATACACAACACCTTCATATTTACCAAAGTTTGCCTCTAAGATCCTCTCATCCTTTATGATCTGATCTTCTGCGATATTTCCTACGATTGAAGCAGTCTCAACTGCTCTGATAAGAGGGCTGCTGTAAACAGCATCGAACTTTATATCCTTAACCTTTTCTCTGGTAGCCCTTGCCTGCTCTTTGCCTTTTTCATTAAGGGGAATATCAAGTCTTCCCTGCATTCTGCTCTCTGCGTTGTAATCAGTCTGGCCATGTCTTGTTACATATATCTTCATAAAAACTTTTCTTATCTCCTTGCTTTCTTGCTGTAATCCGGTCTTGCATTTCTAAGCTCATCATACAAAACCTTATAGTTCTCATATCTTACTTTTGAAATTTTGCCTTCTTCAAGGGCTTTTTTTACACCGCAATCAGGCTCTGCTATATGAGAACAGCCTCCAAACCTGCACTGGGGCTCATACTCCTCAAACTCCGGATAGTACTCCATCAGATTTTCCTTGGTCACATCACGAAGCTCAAGTGATGTAAATCCCGGAGTATCTATAACGAATGTATCAAATCCGTCGCCATCAGATAGCTCTTTTACGTAAAAGAGCTCCGAATGCCTGGTAGTATTCTTTCCTCTTTCAATCTTTTTACTGAGCTCTCCTGTCTGCATATCAGCATCCGGAACCAGCTTATTCAAAAGAGACGACTTGCCAACGCCGCTTGGACCGGCAAGAGTAGTCGTCTTTCCCTTTAAAAGAGCCTTAAGCTCATCTAGACCTTTTTCCTCTTTTACACTTATGAAAAGAACCTTATATCCACATTTTTCATAGGCTTTTGTGAGTTCTTCCTGTTCCTCTTTTGTGGCTATATCCTGCTTGTTAAAACAGATGATGACAGGAAGGTTCTGCCCCCTCATCATGATAAGGAATCTGTCCAAAAGATTAAAGCTCGGATTGGGCTTAACTATAGCAAACAAAATAACCGCCTGATCCACATTGGCAACAGGCGGTCTAAGTAGCTGACTCTTTCTTGGAAGAATTTCGGTTATATTGCCTAACCTCTTTTCCTCATCAATGATGTCGATATTGGCATCATCACCAACAAGGGGTTTTATATTGTCTTTGCGAAAGATGCCTTTTGCCTTACACTCATAGATTTTTTCTTCAACAGTCTCTATGTAGTAAAAGCCGGCAATCCCCTTTAAAATCTTTCCTCGCATCTAATGATCAACTCTCCTGGGTGAATGTAACAGCTCTTGTAACTGTATATTCTACACTTTCTCCGCCGGTAGTCTCGCCAGTCTCAGCATTGGTAGTTGTCGGAGTAGTTGCAGTATAAACAAAAGTAATAGTTCCGGTAGGTGATGTGATACCCTTATAAGTTCCCTGAACCGGGAAATCTGACGTTGTTGTGCTAAGAAGTGTTGTTCCATCAGATGTTACAAGTGTAACCTTGACCGGGATACCATAGGTATAATTCTCACCTTCAGTTGGTGCTGATATATCAGCGTTATAACTGTATGTAACACTTGCAGGTCCAATTGAAAGTTCCATATTGATAACTGTTCCCGCAGAAACAGAGGTACCAAAAGCTATGCTCTGTGCACAGATAAGACCTGTAAGATTTGAATCTTCATTGTTGGTTTCTACAATTGTGCCTTCCTGAAGTCCTGCCTCAACAAGAGTAATAACAGCCTCTTCAGAAGTCATTCCGATAATATTTGGAACAGTAACCTGTCCATCAGCCTTTGCAACAGAAACTTCAGCTGCAGCACTTGCGCTGTAGTTGGCTCCATTACTAACATAAACAGTGATCTTGGAGCCTGCTTTTGCACGATCTCCCGCTGCCGGACTTGTGGATACTACAGTATCCTTGGCAGCTGTATTGGCTGTATCCTCAGCCTTTTCTACGTTAAAGCCCTTTTCATCAAGAATCGACTTGGCTTCAGCATAGGTCTTGCCATTTACATCAGGTATCAAGATACCATCAGCCGTTTCTGCCTCTGATGTGGCAGATGAAGCTGCACTTGAAGCATCCGTAGAGCTCTCGCTGGCACTTTCCGAGCCAAATACTCCAATGCTTCTTCCCACAAGCACTATAACTATAAAACCGATCAGTATAGCAGAAATAATTGCCATGACAACTGTCATCTTTTCTATTCTGCTGCTATCCTGACTTCCACTATTTGATGATGAGCGTTTTCTTCTCTCTTCGTAGTAGTAATCATCATCAAAATCATCATAGTCCCTGCGGGATTTCTTTTTATCCCTGTCGTAATCATCATAATCCTTGTTGTCATACTCTCTGACAACATCGCGGTTAAGACGCATCTGCTCTGTATCAGATAATCTGTCCTCACCCTTAACTGCCTTGCTCTCTTCTGCTGTGGCAACTCTTGTTGCTCCCTCTTCATCAGGATCAACAAGTGAAACAAAATCCTTATCCGGAGTGATAAGGGACTTTTTAAGGTCTGTAATAAGCTCTGCTGCGCTCTGATATCTTCTGTCAGGGCTCTTCTGGCAGCACTTAAGTACAATCTTCTCAACACTGATAGGAATATCATCGTTGTAATCAGCAGGACTTGGAAGATCCTCCTGGATATGCTTGATCGCGATAGCTACTGTGGTGTCTCCGTTAAACGGAACCCTACCTGTAAGCATCTCAAAAAGCGTGATACCAAGTGAATAAATATCACTCTTGGCATCGCTATATCCGCCCCTTGCCTGCTCAGGTGAAGTATAATGTACAGATCCCATAACGTTGGAAGTGATAGTGTTGCTGGTTGCAGCCTTGGCAATACCAAAATCTGTAACCTTAACCTTACCATCTTTGGAGATCATAATATTCTGAGGCTTGATATCTCTGTGGATAATATTGTTGTTATGAGCTGCCTCAAGTCCCATAGCTACCTGAATAGCTATGCTGACTGCTTCCTTAACAGAAAGACGTGCTTTTTTCTCGATATATTTTTTGAGGGTAATGCCATCAACCAGCTCCATAACAATGTAGTTGACGCCATCCTCATCTCCAACATCATACACATTAACAATATTTGGATGCATAAGTCCGGCGGTGGACTGCGCCTCTACGCGGAACTTGGATACAAAGTTCTCATTCTCGGAAAATTCCTGTTTGAGAATCTTAACTGCAACCAAACGATTCAATTTATGATCTTTTGCTTTATAAACATCGGACATTCCGCCGGTACCTATTTTTTCAAGTACCTCATATCGGTCGCCGATAATCATTCCTATCTTAATCATTAAGTCCTCCGTCGCGTGTCAGTTCTTCAGCAAAGGGTTCAATCAGGATAACGGCTATATTATCCTTACCTCCATTGTTATTAGCTGCCACAACAAGTTTCTGGGCCTTCTCTATAATATCTCTCTGACCACTTACAATCATTCGTATCTCTTCATCTTCAAGCATATTCGTAAGTCCGTCAGAGCACATGAGCACAATATCACCACGGTTTAATTCAACGTTAAAAAAGTCGATGTCTACTGTTTCAGTGGCACCGATAGCCCTGGTTATTATATTTTTATCAAGATGGGTTCTGGCTGTTTCTCTGTCAATGCCTCCCATCCTGACCATTTCCTCCACAAGCGAATGGTCTCTGGTAATCTGGGTGATTTTGTCATTGATGACGTAGAGCCTTGAATCTCCAACATTCGCTACCTGAAGATATCTGCCAAGGACGGTACACGCCACAACTGTCGTTCCCATACCAAATAAGCTGGGATTTTCTGCTGCCTTTTCCCTCAATTTGTGATTAGCAGTCTTGATAGCATTTTCAAGAATCTTAACAGGGCTCTGTTCAAAAGACTTTTCTATCTCTTCAACCATTGTGTCCACTGTGAACCTTGATGCGTAATCACCGGCATTATGTCCGCCCATACCATCAGCAACAATAAACACATTAGAAAGATTTCCTATTTTCCTGTCAGAAGAAAATACATAATCCTGATTAAGTTTTCGCTTCTTTCCAATATCCGTAACGGAAAAAGTTTTTAGCAAATCCTGCCTCCCAAGCAATTACTTTTTTCATCAAACAAAATAAGCAGGTGCTTAATTTGTCTCCTCCAAATGGCGCCTACGAAGTTGTCCACAGGCTCCATTAATATCCCTGCCCATTTCTCTTCTAATAGTAACATTTATTCGGCTTTTTTCAAGTTTATTTTTAAAAGCAAGCGCTCCTGTCCTGTCTGTAGGCTGATAACTTCTCTCCTTTATAGGGTTTACGGGAATAAGATTCACCACGCAGTTAAATCCCGATAAAAGCTCCGACAGTTCTTTTGCATCTGCATCCGTGTCATTGACACCACTTACAAGGGAATACTCAAAAGTAAGCTGTCTTCCTGTTTTCTCAAAATAAGTCCTGCAGGCAGAAAGAACCTCATCCAGGCTATATTTATTGGCAATAGGCATCAGCTCTTTTCTCTTGTCATTGTTGGATGCATGGAGAGAAAGGGCCAGATTTATGGACAGATTCTTATCCGCAAGCTTAAGGATGTTTGGCACGATTCCGCATGTGGAAACCGTAAGATTTCTCTGGCCAAGATTAAGTCCGTCCTCATTGGTCAAAAGATCTATGAACCTTAAGAGATTGTCATAGTTATCCAAGGGTTCTCCGCTTCCCATAACAACGACACGGGAAATCTTCTGCCCTGTATATCTTGAGATCGAATAGATCTGATCCAGCATCTCTGAGGGTAAAAGATTCCTCACAACGCCATCTAATGTTGATGCACAGAACCTGCATCCCATCCTGCATCCTACCTGAGATGAGATACATACACTGACGCCAAACTTATACTTCATGTACACGCTCTCAATTATGTTTCCGTCAGAAAGCCCGAACAAAAACTTTTTGGTCTCATCTACTTTTGACTCAAGAACTTCCACAACCTTAAGTGAAGTGTACTCAAAGTTTTCACGGCATTTTTCTTTCAGGGCCTTTGATATATTTGACATATCATCATAGCCCGCAGCATGCTTTTTATGCATCCACTCATAGAGCTGACCAGCCCTAAACTTAGGCTCGCCCATTTCCTTTACGCATTCTGTCAGTTCAGGAAGCGTAAGGGATTTGATATCTGTTTTTCCATTTGGTGCTTTTATTAAATCTTTATTCACTATACTTACCTTATTTCTTCAATCACTTTTCCTGCGAAGTCTTGCAATAAAGAATCCGTCAGTGCCATACTCTCCGGGGAGCAGCTGAATATATCCTTTTTTGGCGGACTTCAGGATATCTGAGTCTTTTTCAGGCTTAAAGATATCTGAAACAACCTCTGAGATATCCACCGTTTCGAAAGGAAATTCGCGACAAATTTTCTCAACTACTTTCTGATTTTCAGCCCTGTTGACAGTACAGGTTGAGTAGATCATTGTACCGCCTTTTTTCACATAATCCCAGGAAGCCTTTACGATTTCCCACTGCAAAGCTTCAATCTCGCTTAGAGCTTTCTGAGAAGTATTAAGCTTTATATCGCTCTTTCTTCCGATGATACCAAGGCCTGAGCAGGGAACATCCAGATACAGAACATCCGCCATATCACCAAGGTTTCCATCATGGATCCTGGCATCTGAAACCTTTACTTCGATATTATCAAGGCCAAGTCTCTCGGCATTTTCAAGTATCAGCTCACACTTTCTGTCTGATACATCTCTTGAAAGAACACGGCCACTTTTCCCCACTTTTTCTGCAGCGTGGGTGGTTTTTCCACCGGGAGCTGCACATACATCCACTACAGTCTGGCCTTCAGTTACTCCTGCAATCTCCGCAACAAGCATGGAGCTTACATCCTGCACAGCAAATCTGCCCTCGTCAAAGCCCGGTAAAAACTTGATATTATCTGTCTTTTCAAGTTCTATCGCATAGGAAAGGAGGTTATTGTCCCTAACCTGTGCGCCTGCCTTCCTGATCTCTTCTACCAGTTCATCCTTGATCTTCTTTTGAGACTCTGTGTCTTTTGCCTCATACATGTTGATCCTAAGGACAGTTGGTCTTGTCTCTAAAAAGAACTTAAGAATCTTTTCAGTTTTCTCAAAACCGTATTCCTGAACCCACATTTTGCAGAGCCACTGCGGCATTGAATAAAATACTGACAGATACTCTATGCTCGAAGAGCCATCCTTATCAGGATACTTTATGTTGTCTTTGTTCCTTGCTATATTTCGCAGAACACCGTTGACAAAGCCCTTTAATCCATCAAACTTGTGCTTTGAAGCAAGCTTTACAGCCTCGTTGCAGGCAGCACTGTCAGGGACCTGATCCATAAACATTATCTGATAGGTTCCCATCCTGATGATGTTTCTGATAAGTGGCTGCATCTTTGCAACTTTTGTCTTGGAAAACTGATCAATAACGTAATCTATCTGTATCTGTCTTTCAAGACATCCGTCTACAACTCTTTTGATAAAGGCCTTGTCCCTTGTCTCAAGGTAGTCGTACTTTTCCAGCGCATCCTTTAAAAGGGATGGCTTTTTTTTGCCATCCCTGTCATATTCCATTAGTATACTTAAAACTATTTCTCTGATATTGCTCATAACCTCTCCCTAAGCGGGAACTCCCCTCATTTGATCAAAAAAGATCTGATACCGCAAAAAGCTCATCAGTCTCTTCTTCTGTTGTTCAGCATTACAAGCCTTAAAAGCTGAACAACTGCTGCCGCTGCACTTGCCACATATGTCATGGCTGCAGCAGATAACACTTTTCTTGAATCCGCTACTTCCTCGTGACCAAGGATTCCATACTCTTCAAGCATCACAAGAGCTCTGTGAGATGCATCGAACTCAACAGGAAGTGTTACAACCTGAAAAAGAACTGCCAATGAAAATACCCAGATTCCTATAGAAATAAGCGGTGAAATACTAAAGAACATTCCCAAAATGATAAGGGGAACACCTGCCTTAGAACCAATATTGGCTGCAGGAACAAGGGCTGACCTTATCTGGAGCGGAAGATATCCATTCTGATGCTGCATTACATGACCACATTCATGGGCAGCTACCCCTATAGCTGCTACTGAATTGGAACCATAGGTTGCATCTGATAAATTCACAACTCTGGTCCTTGGATCATAGTGATCTGTAAGGTCCCCTGGAACATGCTGAACAGTTACATCACTGACGCCATTTCGCCTTAGTATCTCCATTGCAACCTGTGCACCTGTCATACCGCTCATACTGCGGACTCTGTTGTACTTTTTATAAACCGAATTAACTCTATAGCTGGCAACCATGCAAAGTATAGCCATGATAATGACCAATATGTACATTGGGTCCATGCCATATCCATATCCGTAACCATATCCGTAATACATCCAAATCGCCTCTTTCCTATGAATACATTAATTCTACCACATATAATGTTATCAGCCTAATTTAGTGCCCTCTTCAAGCTTATATCCAAGAAGGAAATCCTTTACAAGCATACGCTTTTTTCCTTCAAGCTGAAGTTCCTCAACTTTCAGATAACCACTACCTGTCTTAACAGCAAAGCTGTCCTTATAAACTGCCACAACCTCTCCCGGCGCAGAATCAGCTCCATCTACGCCATCAAGCTCTTTTACCACTTCTGCCTTCCAGATCTTGAGCATCTTGCCATTAAGGGAGGTAAAGGCTGAAGGCCATGGATTAAGGCCACGAACAAGGTTAAAAATAGTCTCCGCATCCTTATTAAAATCAATTCGTCCCATGTCCTTTGAAAGCTTACCGCACTTTGTAGCCTTGGCTTCATCCTGTGGAACAGGTGTAAGTTCACCTCTTTCGATCATCGGAAGCGCATCTACAATAAGCTCTCCTCCAAGAACTGAAAGTTTGTCAAAAAGACCGCCACCTGTCTCATCACGATCGATCACAATCTCTCGCTGGATCAGAATATCACCGGTGTCCATACCTGCTGCCATCTGCATGATAGTCACGCCAGTTTTCTCCTCACCATCAAGGATAGCCTGCTGAATTGGTGCAGCTCCTCTGTATTTTGGTAAAAGAGATGCATGGATATTGACACATCCAAATTTAGGAATATCCAATATTTCCTGTGAAAGAATCTGTCCGAAGGCTGCAACCACATAAATATCAGCATCATATTTTTTCAGCTCCGCAACGTTCTCCGGAAGCTTTATCCTTACAGGCTGAAATACAGGAATATTGTGCTCAAGAGCACAGGCCTTGACGTCAGATACCTGCAGCTCTCCACTTCTTCCCTTTGGTTTATCCGGCTGAGTGACAACTAAAGTCACTTCGTGCCCTGCCTCGATTATTTTTTCAAGCGCCGTCCTGGCAAAGTCCGGAGTGCCCATAAATATTATCTTCATATCAAATCTCCTTAATAAAAAAACCTAAAACAGTAAATATTAGTTTACCATTTCAGGCTTCTTTTGTACATTGACAAGGTGCTTAAGCAAACTCCCTCAAACTTCCTCACATATGTAAATATTTTTACTTCTAAGCCAGCCAAGGGCTTCTTTTTCATGGGCAAAAGAATTATCTGTAACCTTATTAAACTCAGAAAGGTCAGTGATCTTTGCCATTATTACAGGATCATCCGGAAGGACTTCCCCTTTATCAAGAGCTCTCAGTTCATTTTCTTTTTCCATCCTGCGAAGGTAGTCGTCATCCCTGATGCAAAAAACATCGAAGGATTCCCGGATTTTCTTATAGTCCAAAATGCGATCCATAGTAAAATCGCATATCTTCTCAAAGCCCATCCATGAATAAATAGCCTCATCCACAGGTAAAAGATATATGAAAGGAACATGCTCACTCTTAAGGATCTCAAAGCACTTCTCAAAGATCCTGCTCATATGTCCCTCATGGCGCCTTTCTTTTTTTGTGGCAACAGCAACAACATAATAGCTTGTGACAGTTCTTCCACCCAGGCTTACTTTATAGGGATTAAGGTGCAGCATGGAAATAACTTCACCATTTTCTATGCTGACTATCATCCTGTTATCCCGGCATTTGTCCTGGTAATAGTAGTCCACAAATTCTTTAGGGTCATCAAAAGCTTCCTCATAAAGTTTTCTGGTGTTTTCTTTATCGTTATACTCTATAACCATATTTTTCCCTATCGCAACACCACCGAAGCACCGGCGGATCAATGCATTTTCTGACAAACTCTGTATTTTCTTGCAAAGTCCACAGGATTGTAGCTTTCCTTTGCCTGGCGAAGTCCATCCATTCCCATGTCATCTTCTCTGTTGACAAGTTCCGCTTCCTCATAGGAGTTTAAAAGAAACTGCTGATTTATCATCTGGTAGATTCCAGGAATCTCAGAGTTTCCTTTTTCGATGCTTACAACCACCATCTTCTCATTGGTATTATATGAACCTATGGTGAATGCTTCCATTATCTCATCGATAAAAATAGCACCTATCCTAAATGTAACTTTATCACAGTTTCGCAGAACATCAATCACACCATTTTTCTCAAAAAGAAGAGTATCCTTGCTTTCAACTCCCTCTGCAACTCTTTGATCAAACCATTTCTTTAAAAAGACTTCCAGAGAGTACTCATCTACACAGCATAAAGTCTTATACTCCCATCGCCCTTCATACTCCTTCATAAACTTATTTATGAGATTTCTTTTTTTCTGGAATTTCTTGCCTGGAAGAGTCCTCAGCTGCTCAGCGTCGTACAGATAATCCTTAAGATTCACTTCCTCAGATACTTCAAATTCCGCATTATCAAGTAGCTTCAGCGCGCCTACCGCATCTTCATCAGCAAGCTCTATTCTGAGAGGACTCTTAAGTTCCTCGTTAAAATACTCTTTTAAAAGCTCAAAATACTCTGAGAGCCTTTCTTCTCTACAATAGGGCATAGCAGCAAAATATCCTTTTTCATCCTTCATAAGGATAAGCGCTGCCTCATCCTCAATATAAACCCTTGTATCATACAATTCTTTCCAGATATATGTATCAAGAACCGTGCTGTCGCAGGTCTTATTGTTCCTTAAAGCATAGATTCCGGCAAGCCTCGCCGCTTCTTCAAACTTTGGTTTAGAAAAAACTATTTTTTTATGCATAGTGATCTGTCTCCCTGCATGGTGTGCATTGCAATTTAATTGTATCAAATTAAAATAAACCAATTAACTGCCTTTGTCAAGTAAGATTCTTACTAAAAACTCGCAAAAAAAGACACTGCCAAGACTATATCCTGGCAGCGCCCTATATTTTTTATCCTAATTATTCTGCAGTAATATCTGCGCCAAAGTATTTCTTTGAAATCTCAGCGAGCTTTCCCTCTGCGCGAAGATCAGCAATTGCCTGATTGATAGCTTCTCTGAGAGAATCATTATCACTTCCCTTTGCAAGAGGAACTGCGTACTTTGTAACCTCAGGATCAACAGCTGCAACCTTAAGCTCTGTAGTTCCTGTTGTATTGAAGTAGTCCTGAGCTGAAGTGTTGGCATTTATAGTAGCATCAACTGTACCATTAAGTACAAGAGTCATTGTCTCACCCAAAGTATCAACATTGGATACTGCTGCTCCATACTCGATTCCCATAGCCTCGTAGGTTGAGCCTGCAGAATTGGCTGTTGTGTGTCCCTTAAGATCCTCAAAAGATGCGATATTTGTATTGGATGCAAGAGTAACAACCACAGCGTGGTCATAGGCGTAGGCCTCAGTAAAATCATAGGTCTTTGAACGCTCATCAGTAACATCAACACCGTTAGCCATCATGTCAAATGTACCTGTTGAAACACCTGTAAGACCGCCGTCGAAAGCAACTTCCTTAAACTCAGGTGTAACACCAAGCTTCTCAGCGATAGCTGCTGCCACTTCTACGTCAAATCCAACGAGCTCATCTGTATCAGGGTCATGGTATGTAAATGGCGCCCACACACCTTCAGTAGCTATTGTGATCTTGCCGGCCTCTTTGATACGAGCCAGGTGGTCATCACTTTTTTTAGCGCCGCATCCGGCCAAAAGAGATGTTGCAAGAATTGTTGTCAGTGCCAGTGATAGAATCCTTTTCATAAATGTCCTCCTTTGTAAGTATAAACAATGTATATAAAAACCTACCTAAAACTATCACAGCAGGTAATCATATTTCTTATAGATTAGTGCTCAGTTAGTCTTAAAAATTCTCTTGTTCTTACTTCTTTTGGATTGTCAAAAAAGTCTGCTGAGCTGCCCTCTTCAACCACATTTCCATCTGCCATGAATACCACATGGGATGATACTTCTTTTGCAAAGCCCATTTCATGGGTGACAACTATCATAGTCATACCCTCATCTGCAAGTTCTCTCATAACCTCAAGAACTTCTGATGTAAGCTGTGGATCAAGAGCTGATGTAGGCTCATCGAAATAAATAATGCTTGGGTCAGTGGCAAGTGCCCTTGCTATTGCAACTCTCTGCTGCTGTCCGCCTGAAAGCTGACTGGGATAATAATCAGTATAGCCGTCCATTCCGACCTTTTTTAATACTTCAAGTGCCTTCTCGTCAGCCTCATTTTTAGGAATCTTTCTCGCAGATGTAAGGCCCAAAGTCACATTTTCCAATACGTTCTTATTGGCAAAAAGATTGTAGCCCTGAAAAACAAATCCCGTCTTTTTCCTGATGGCAGCTATATCACTTTTGGAAATCCCTGAAAGATCATAGTCTTTCCCATCAAAAGAAAGCTTTCCTCCGTCAGGCTTTTCAAGGAAATTTATGCAGCGAAGAAGTGTCGTCTTACCCGAGCCCGATGGTCCCAGTATTGAAACCACATCGCCTTTATTTACTTTTAAATCTATGCCTTTCAAAACCTCAGTTTTGTCAAAAGACTTTTTTAGATTTTTTACCTCTAGTAATGCCATACTTATTTGCGAACTCCGTAATTTCCAAGTCTCCTCTCACCTTTTTTCTGAACAAAGGTAAGAACTGTACAAAAGAGCAGATATATAGCTGCAACTTCTATGTACAAAGGAAAGTAATTGTAGGACTGTCCTGCAATCTGCTTGGTCCTTGTAAACATCTCGACCACAGTTATGCTTGATGCCAGCGATGTATCTTTTACCATGCTGATAAGCGCATTGAAAAGAGATGGAAAAGCTGTTCTGAAGGCCTGCGGCAATATGATGTGCCACATGATCTGCATATAGCTCATTCCAACGCAGTAGCCTGCCTCAAGCTGTCCGGCGGGAACTGCCTCCATGGCTGCTCTCATAGTCTCAGCACTGTAAGCACCTTCGCATATCGAAAAAACTATTACCGCTACCAAAAAGGGATTGGCATTTATACCGAATAAGGGAAGTCCGTAAAATGCCACCATAAGCTGTACCAAAAGCGGTGTTCCTCTGATGATCCAGATATAAAATCTGCAGATCTGTCTCACTACCGGAACCCCTGCATATTGAACCATTGCCACAAATACAGCAATGACAGTAGAGAGCACGAAAGCTATTAGTGCAAGAGGTACCGAAACCTTAAGTCCATATACTAATATCTTGGGAAAAGAGCTGATCAAAAGCTCCAATGTCTGCGCATTAAACATGTATTATTATTCTTCGTCCTCTGACTCCTGCTCCTGCATGAGTTCCTCGTTGTCTACAAGTTCACCCTCAACCTTCTCCACATACATGTGTCCGTCAAGGTGATCGAGCTCATGGCAGATAGCTCTTGCAAGGAGTTCCTCTCCTTCAATAACAAATTCGTTCATATCAAGATCAAATGCTTTTGCCTTAACATAGTTAGGTCTTGTAACAACGCCGGACTTGCCAGGAATAGAAAGGCATCCTTCATATCCTGTCTGCTCGCCTGAAGTCTCAAGGATCTCAGGATTTATCATAACTATAGGATCATCAGCTTCAGGTGAAACATCAATAACTACTATTCTCTTTAAAATTCCAACCTGAGGCGCTGCAAGACCAACTCCGTTTGCATCATACATGGTCTCAAGCATATCCTCTACAAGCTCTCTGATCCTTGGTGTTACTTCCTTAACTTCTTTGCAGCGACGCTCAAGTACTTCATCGCCATATTCTCTAATAGTTCTAAGTGCCATTTTGGCCTCCTTTATTTATTGTTCAAAAAACATTAGATTTTATACAATTCATTATATGATATCAATTTAAGCAGAAATGTCAATATCTCATCAGAATCCATTGACTGGATCAAAATCAAACTGGGTAGTGATATTCTTAAGATATCCCCTGTCTTCGAGCATTCTTATATACTTTTCGACCATATCTTTTAACTTCACCAAAATGTCCATATCATCTGCCTTGACATAGATAGCCATTCGGTATATGTCGTTTATCTTTCCTATAGCTGCTGATGCAGGGCCTATATAGACAACATTAGGGATCTTTTTTTGTTCCATGACCGCCCTCAGCTTCGTGGCAAAGGCAATCCCTTCTGCCTCATTTTTACACTGAATCTGAACAGACATCATATGTGAAACCGGCGGGTACCTTAGAAGATCTCTGTAAGCAATCTCTTCCTCGTAAAAGCCCTTATAGTCCTGATCTGCTGCCGCAAGAATGCTGTAGTGGTCAGGCTGATAGCTCTGGATCACCACGTTTCCTCTTTTCTCTCCTCTGCCGGCTCTTCCCGCAGCCTGGGTAAGCAGCTGGAAAGTTCTCTCACTTGCCCTGTAGTCGCTGGCATAAAGTGACATATCCGCCGCAAGGATTCCCACCAGGGTAACGTCAGGGAAATCATGACCCTTTACTATCATCTGAGTTCCTACAAGTACATTGGCTTCCTTGTTTGCAAAAGCTCCAAGTATCTTTTCATAGCTTCCCTTTGTCCTCGTGGTATCAGCATCCATCCTAAGGACCTTAGCATCCGGAAAATAATTTTTTACCTCATCTTCAATCTGCTGCGTTCCTGCTCTGAAAGACGAGACGTATTTTGAGCCGCATTCAGGGCATATCTTGGGCCGTGCCTGCTCATATCCGCAGTAGTGGCATACAAGTCTTCCACCCCGATGCTCTGACAAAGAAACATCGCAGTGCGGGCATTTAAATACATGACCGCACCCCCTGCAGGAGATAAATCCCGCAAGTCCTCTTCTGTTGATAAACAGCATGACCTGCTCGTCTTTTTGGAATCTGTCCTCCATAAGTTCAAAGAGCCTTCTGGAAAAAATGGACCGATTTCCGGCCCGAAGTTCTTCCCTTAAGTCCGCAATCTCAACAGTAGGAAGCGTTCCGCCTGTAAGTCTCTTATTAAGCTCAAAGAGCTTTATCTGCCCGGTCTTTGCCTTGTAGTAGGCCTCAAGTGAAGGCGTAGCTGAGCCAAGCACAACTGCCGCCCCGTCAGGAAGAAGGTGTGACAGTTCTATTGCCACTTCCCTTGCGTGGTATTTGGGCATAGTCTCGCTCTTGTAGGTGGCTTCATGCTCCTCATCGATTATAATGATTCCTGTGTTTGGAAACGGCGTAAAAAGAGCTGACCTCGGGCCGATGATAATGTCAATATCCCCATTTCTGGCTCTCTCCATCTGATCGAACTTCTCTCCGGGAGAAAGCGTGGAATTCATTACTGAAACTCTGTCTCCAAAATGCCTGTAAAAGCGCATCAGAGTCTGATAAGTAAGGGCAATTTCAGGAATGAGGACAATCGCCTGCTTTCCTCTTTTTATCACATCATCAATAAGAGCAATGTACACCTCTGTCTTACCACTTCCTGTTATTCCGTGGATAAGGTAAGTATCTCTTTTGCCCTCGTCATAATCTCTTTTAACAGTATCTACGATATGCTGCTGCTCATCGCTCAAAGTCTTTTTGCCATACCTTTCACCATCAGCAGCTATAGGCTTCCTGTAATACTCTTCACTTTCTATGGCAATGATTCCTTTGTCACTAAGGCTCTTTATGGCCTGTGAAGACACATTTAGCTTGCCTGTGATAAATTCATAGGGAATCCTGTCGCCGGGATTATCTATAAGCTCCTTCAAAAGACGCTCTCTAGCCTTTTGCTTTTTCCTTACGCACTCGTTGTAGAGGTCCCTTGCCTCCCTTTCAGGTAGCCTTAAAGAAATAAATTTGTGTATCTGTCTTGCCTGCTTTTTAGAAGCAGGAAGCACAGTCTTAAGGGCAGCTATCATGGTAGAGCCGTACTGTCTTTTCATCCAGGCAGCAAGCCTTATTGAAATATCCTCTGCGGAAATAAGGTCCCTTTCCACATCAATTATCTCTTTAATCTTGTCAGGGTCCCAATTGGGTTCCTCTGTAAGTTCAACAATATACCCGGTTCGTACATTATCTCCCCTTCCAAAAGGAACCTTCACAGGCATTCCAATATCACACACCTCAAGGAGCCTGTCCGGTATCCTATACTGAAACGTCCTATCAACTTTTTCATGTGAAATATCTATAATAACGTTAGCGTACATAAATCTAACCTTAGCTTCTCCTCTAGTCCAACTTATAAAGATTATTTTATCATAACGTAAAAGCTCACATGACAATCATTAATAAAAAAATGTGTATCCACTTTTGTAAAAATCAGATACACATTTTTCAAGTTATTTTATATGCTTCTCATTACTTACGTTCTTCAAGGATTTCCTGAATGAGTTCACGTTCATCCATGTGGTATTTCACACCTTTGATCTCCTGATAGTCCTCATGTCCCTTACCTGCAAGAACTATGATATCGCCCTGCTCGCCGTGATCAATGGCATAAGCAATAGCCTCTTTTCTATCAGTGATCTTAATGTATTTACCATCTGTCTTTTTCATACCTGTCTCAATATCGTTCATGATATCTTCAGGCTCTTCAAATCTTGGGTTATCTGAAGTAATGATTGTAAAATCAGCATACTTACCGCTCACTTCGCCCATTTCAAATCTGCGAAGCTTACTTCTGTTTCCACCGCATCCAAAGAGGCAGATAAGTCTGTTTGGATGATAATCCCTAAGCGTGGTAAGAAGACTCTTAAGTGCCATAGCGTTGTGGGCATAGTCGATCATAAGTGTAAAGTCATCAGAAACCTTTACCATCTCAATCCTTCCCTTTACCTTGGCTCCCTTAAGGGCTGGCGCAATTTCAGCTTCACTGCAGCCAAAGTGTCTTGCAACAGCAATAGCGCAAAGAGCATTTAAAACGCTGAACTTACCGGGAGTTTCAACCTCAGCATGAACCTTAATTAGTCCGTCTGTATCAAAGAACACGCCAAGCTGGCCTGGCTTGTGGATATAAGCAAGATTTATAGCTCTTATGTCATTGCCCTCACCAAATCCGTAAGTCTCAACCTCGCAGGTGTGGCCTTCCAGGATGTCGTCTGTGTGAATATCATCACCATTGCAGATACCCACCTTACACTGCTTGAACAAAAGACCTTTGCAGTGCATATAATCGTCGAAATCCTTGTGCTCATTAGGTCCGATATGATCTGGCTCAATGTTTGTAAAGATACCGATATCGAATATGAAGCCCTGTGTTCTGTGGAGCATAAGTCCCTGAGAAGAAACCTCCATAACAACACTGTCACAGCCTGCTTCTACCATTTTAGCCATGTACTCCTGAAGATTATAGGACTCAGGTGTTGTGTTTTCTGCATGGATATGCTCATCGCCGATAATTACTTCTATTGTTCCGATAAGACCAACCTTGTGTCCGGCATTCTCAAGCATGTTTCTGATAAGATATGTTGTTGTAGTCTTACCCTTTGTTCCTGTAATACCGATTGTCTTAAGTTTTCTTGCAGGATGGTCAAAATATGCAGCTGATATAAATGCCATTGCATATCTTGTGTCCTCAACTCTGACAACTGCTATTTCTGAATTTTCAGGAAGCTCAACATCCTGACTTACAACAATTGCTGCAGCCTTTTTTTCTGCCGCTTCTTTTGCACAGGAATGTCCGTCAAAATTTGCTCCCTTGATGCAGATGAAAAGAGATCCTTCTGAAATTTTACGGTTATCGTTTACAACATCCCTTATCTCTACTGAATCGGCACTGATTTCTTCAAAAGAGTTTCCTTTTGTAATTTTGTATTCGAGATTTTCCAGTAATTTACTAAGCTTCATGTAAGCCCTCCCATTTTTTATTTTTTCGTCACATTTTATTCACAATTTAGGAGTAATATATATTTAAAGATATGAGCTAAGGCTCACTATCTCCCCCTCATAAGAAACCGCAGACACACGCTTCGCGTGTGTTTTTGTGGTTTTAGGGGGAGTTTTTTTATATCATGTGAAGTCGCTCATAACTATCTGAACTGATTCTCTTCCCTGATAGCTGTTAATATCCGGATAATACGCAATGCTCACCTTCATATTGTAAGCTCTTCCATCATAAAGCTCATCTACAGCGCTTTGGCCATATTTTTCTCTGAGGAATTCATGCCACTTATCCATATCTCCAAAATACATCATATCAAAATAATTATTTGAATCATCAGATACTCTGTATTTTCCACAATTTTTGTTTTTACCAAGGATTCTTCCCGATAAAAGTTTTACATCCTTTTGGGCAAACATAGGCTTGGTATTACCTGTTCCAAAAGGTTCCAACTTACTAAATTCCTTAACAAGCTCCATGCTCGCATATTTAAGGGGCATTACCATATCAAGATGGACTATTCTCTCATAATCGCTGTCTGTAAGCTCACACTCATTATTGAGTCTTGCGCGAAGAGTCTCAATGTTTTCTTCAGGAAGTGATAGTCCCGCAGCCATCTTATGTCCGCCAAACTTTGTAAAGAGCTCTTTACATGCTGAAAGATGCTGGAACATATCATAGCTTTCAATAGACCTTCCGGAGCCCTTAGCGCCTCCGTCAGCTGCCTTTGTAAGAACGATCGTAGGCCTGTAGTACTTTTCTTTTATCTTACCTGCTATTATACCTGCGATAGATTCGTGGACATTGGGAAGATAAAGCACAATAACCTTGGGAAGTTCTCCCTTACCAGCCTCTTCATCCACAATTTCTATGGCAGCATCAACACCCTCTTTGGTCATGTCTTTTCTGCTGTCATTAAGGCTCTTTAAATCTCCGGCAATCATAGCGGCCTCAGCCTCATCTTCAGCAAAAAACAATGATAATGCTCTTGTGGCCAGATCAAGCCTTCCTGTGGCATTAAGACAGGGACCTATAATGAAGCCGTAATGATATCCTGTCATAGCGCTTGCATCAATGCTATTTACATCAATAAGAGCTTTAAGTCCCTTATTCTCAGTAAATCTTATGCGCTTTAAAGACTCTTTTACGATTATCCTGTTCTCATCCTTAAGTTCCATGACATCGCAAACTGTTGCAATGCCCGCAAAGATGATCTTTTCAGCAAAAAATCTTCCAATCAGCTCATCAAACTCTGGGTCTTCTTTTTCAGAAGCCTTTACCTGGGCCATAACCTGCAGAAACTTATAAGCAACAACTGCTCCGCAGATCTCTTTAAAAGGATACTCTCCCTCAGCTCGCTTGGGGTCAATGACAGCATCGGCAGGCGGTAATATCTCTTTTTTCTCACAAGTCTCAGGTCCGGATGAATCATCACCTGCTTCATCCTGAGCCGTCTCAAAAGGAACTTCGTGGTGATCTGTAACAACTACAGTCATGCCTTTTTCTTTTGCGTGACTAATCTGCTCAAAGGCTGCAATTCCATTGTCGCAGGTAATGATAGTATCAATACCGTCTTCAATAGCGGCATCAACAAGCTTAATGCTAAGGCCATAGCCATCCTTGATCCTGTCAGGAAGAACACAGTCCACATCTGCTCCAAAGAGCCTTAGTCCGTCAACAAGTATGTATGAAGAACATATACCATCTACGTCATAGTCGCCTATAACACGGATCTTTGCTCCCTCAGCTATTCTGGAGAGCATCACCCTGGCTCCCTTTTCCATGTCTGCCATTTTAAATGGATCATGGAGCATTGAAACACCACCGTTTAGATACTCATCCACCTTTTCCAAGGAACAGTCTTCTTTTTCTGTCTCTCTGGAATTTATAAGTCTATTAGCAATAAGTCTGGCTGTGATATTGGAAATGCCATATTTAGCAGCGATTCCATCAAAATCAGCCTTCTTATTTGCTATCATCCATTTTGCCATATCTATCCTCTTTGTTACATAATAATAAATGCGCACCACCTTGTATTTTATGCGGTGCGCTTTGTATATATTACCATATTTTATAAAAAGATGCGGAACAGATTATACTATCCGTTCCGCATCATGAATAAATCATTTATGTTTGATTATTTAACTACCTCACTGCCTAAAATGGATGCAAGTCTTTCAAATCCGCAATAGCCAAATTTATCAAGGAGATTATTGATATTGCAGCCTGCAGGGACTACAACACGTACCATTTGTCCCTTAACCGGGAAGATAACTTCAAGCTCAACACTTGCTCTCTTAGCAAAGGCTTCAAGCATTGCTCTGTCAAAGCATGCAGCCTTGTCAGTTTCAATCCTGAGCATTCCACCCATTGGTGTTGAGGCAATATTCTGGATAATAGTATCCTTGTACTGAACATCAGTAAGTTCTGAAACCTTTATAGAAACTGCCTTTGATGGAGATGGCGCACCTTCTACTGCCGGAGCTATTGTTTTTTGTCCGTATGGAACTGCAACTCTTAATGCTCCTGCAGGAACATTTCCAACTGCTGTTGATACATAGGATGTTGCCTGCTGATTCTGTGAATCATCCTGGATTACAAATAATACAGGTGCTGTCTGGCTGGAATCGTTTCTTGAATCTTCTGCAGTTCCATCACCTGGATTTTGATTTGGTGAAAGCGCAGTTGCCTTCAAAAGAATTCCTCCTTTTGAATCAATCAGCTTAACACTGTAAACTCCATCACTTACCTTAGTAACTTCAACTCTGTCGTTTCCTTCAACACTGTAGTCTCTTGCTACAGTCGCAGTAAAAATCTCACCTATCTTCGTTGTTCTGTAATCTTCTTTAAGATCCGTGAAAGTAGCAAAATCACTTACCGAGTTTAGGTCATCTCCGGAAAGATCCATATCACCTTCTGTATGAATAATATAGTTGATAGCCTTCTTAAATAAATCGGTTGCAATATCGCCATCTAAACCTATGGCACCAGCACCAACCAGATTTTCTTCTTCAGGAGTATCTATGGCATAGACTACTACATTAGGAAGCTGCTTCACAAATTCCTGTTCAGTCATCCCCTCATCTAAGGAATGTCCTTCAGCACCTATTCCATATTCTGCAGATACTGTACCCATAATAATAATGCTACAGTCACTTCTATCTTCATAATTAGAAAGTGATACCCCTCCTCCTGCTGCTTCTACATCTCCACCAACATAGACATTCGCATTCTCAACCATTATTCCTTCGCACCCTGATTTAACATCACCCCCAACTATAATAGTAGCCGTATCATCAGAATCACTTTCATAAATAGCATAAGCCATGTCAGTATTTTTGTAGTCCAAAACAACATCACCACCTATAGTTGTTGTCCCGCCATAATTGCTTACCGCAGCACCGCTATATGTGTCATCAGCTGTCATTTTTACACTTCCGAAAACATTGATGTTTCCTCCAGCATTATCTATTGCCTGACTACCTCCATCCTGTTTAGATGTAAAATTCACATCATCCTTAACAATTATTTCAGCATCCTCACCTGCCATAACCGCAAAAGGATACGAACTGGATTCATCATAAATTACATTTACATTCCCATCAATTTCCACCGGATGGTCTGGGTCTTCGTTAATCACAGGCTCTGTCACATCTTCCGCGCATACTGTGATTGCAGGGGCAGCCGCCATAGTAAATGCCATAATACTTGCCAACAGTTTCCACAAAGTTTGTCTTTTCATTTACACATACCCTCCAAAAAAGAAAACCATATATGAAATATTGTTACATTATCTGCATAATATCATAGCAAATTTTTTTATAAAAAAAAGTAACTTTTAGTTACTTCTTTCTTCCTGATTCGATGAGTTCCTTTTCAAAGGCCTCAGGATTTTTCAAGTAATAATCCTGGTGATATTCTTCTGCTTCATAGAAGTTTTTATAAGGCAACAGTTCAACAAATGTTTCCTTGCCTGAATCTGCCGCTATTTTATCAAGCTTAGATTGGGCAAGAGCCTTTTCCTCTTCATCGCCATAGAAGATTGCCAGAGTATAAGAAAATCCCTTGTCGATAAACTGTCCCTCAGCATCAAATGGATCTACATTTGCAAAATAAATATCCAGTAACTTATCATAAGAAACCTTCTCAGGATCATATACAAGCTTTATGGTCTCACGATGGCCAGTTTCCTGATGTTTAACCTGTTCGTAGGTTGGATTCTCCTCATCACCACCTGCGTAGCCGCAAATAACCTTATCAACGCCGTACATCTTATAAATAGGTGTCACACACCAAAAACATCCCCCTGCAAAATATGCCTCTTTCATAATCTGAAATCCTTTCTAGTTTAATTAGAATGTCGCTTGCGACATTCATTTTCCTATTACATAAAAAAATGGAGATATGGATAAACCATATCTCCAACATTTTATACTATGGAAATTACTTTGCAAACAATGTTTTGAACTTTGTCTTAAGATCATACCACATTGGTGATGCAATAAAGATTGATGAATATGTACCACAAACAACACCAACCATAAGCGGAAGTGCAAATGCCTTAATGTCTGCTACACCAAATACATAAAGGGCAGCTACAGTGAAGAATGTTGTTGCTGAAGTAAAGATACTTCTTGTTACTGTCTGAGCTACACTGCTATTAACAAGCTCTGCTTCTTCTTTTCTGTTTGTTGCATTGTGAAGGTTCTCACGGATACGATCGAATGTAACGATTGTATCGTTGATTGAGTAACCGATGATTGTAAGGATTACAGCGATGAATGTATTACCAACTGAAAGTCTTGTAAGTGCATAAGCTGTAATTACAATAAGTGTATCGTGTGCAAGGGCGATGATAGCAGCTGCACCAAACTTGATATCCTTGAATCTGATCCAAATGTAGATAAGCATAAGGATAAGTGCTACAAGGAGAGCCTTGATGGCGCTTGATCTCATCTCGCCACTGATTGTTGAGCTGATTGTCTCAGCAGCAACATTATCAGCAGATACTCCGTAATTGCTCTCAAGTACATCCTCTACTGCTTCTCTCTGAGAAACATTAAGAGTTGATGTCTTAAAGATTACCTGATTTGTACCAGAAACTGTCTGAATCTGGATCTCATTGATTCCTGCTGCATTCTTTATATCATTTGCTACTGTGCTCTCAAGCTCAGCAAGCTCATATGATCTGTCAAAAGTAACTGTTGTTGATGTACCACCAACGAAGTCAAGGCTGTAGTTGAATGCACCCTTTCCTGCTGATGCGTTAACTGCCATTGTAATGATACCAACTACAAGTACTGCACATGAAACGAGATAGAATATTCTTCTCTTTCCAACGAAATCAAATTTCTTAACTGCCTTAGCCTTACCATAGAGAACAGGGTTCTCAAGTCCAAGGCCATAAAGTATAGAAGTAATAAGTCTTGTAACTACAAGAGCTGTGAACATTGAAAGGATGATACCAAGCATAAGAGTCTCAGCAAATCCTTTTATTGAACCGGTTCCGCCAATTCTAAGAACGATAGCTACGATAAGAGTTGTGATGTTACCATCAAGAATTGATGAAAGAGCCTTGTTGTAACCGTTCTTTCTAGCCTCATCAACTGTCTTGCCAACAGCAAGCTCTTCTTTAATTCTGGAGAAAACAAGTACGTTAGCATCAACCGCCATACCGATTGAAAGAATAATACCTGCAATACCAGGAAGAGTAAGTGTCATATCAAATGCGGAAAGAAGGAATACCATAAGTCCGCAGTAGAATGCAAGTGCAAGTGTAGCTGAAAAACCAAGGAGTCTGAAGAATACGATCATCAGAACTGCTATAAGAGCGAAGCCAACAGCTGCTGCAATAAGTGAAGTTCTGATAGCATCTGAACCAAGCTGAGCACCTACAACGTTTGATCTAAGTTCGTTAAGCTGAAGCTTAAGTCCACCGATTCTGATCATAGACGCAAGATTCTGAGCCTCTTCATATGAGCTCATTCCTGTGATTACAGCCTTACCATCTGTGATCTCAGCCTGAACCTTAGGAACAGAAATGAACTGGCCATCATAGTAGATACCGATTGTCTCACCATCTGCATAGGCTTTCTTAGTAGCCTCAGCAAAAGCTGTCTTTCCCTCTTCTGTGAACTCAAGAGAAACAACAGGCTCCTGTGAACCATATGAATCCTGCTGAGCTGCAGCCTGAGCAACTGATACCTGATCACCTGAAAGAACTATAGAACCATCAGCCTGAAGTTCATCAAGTGTCTTGTTGAGAACATAACCAAAAAGAATGTTGCCATCTTCATCAGTCTCAAGAGTACCTTCTGCTGTAAATCCTGAGTGGTATGTGTAGTTTTCATTGCCTTCTGAATCAGTCTGGGCAATAAAGTAAAGGTTACCGGGCTGTCCGAGATCCTCTAAGATCGCATTGGCATCTGAGACACCAGGAATCTCTATATTGATTCTGTTAGAACCTTCCTGATAAACAAGTGCCTCTGTGCTGTACTGATCTACACGCTGCTGAAGCTTGTAGATTGTATCAGACATATCCTCCTTATCAGGATTCTCATCTCCAACAACTTCATAAGTGATGCTGACACCACCTGCAAGATCAAGTCCTAAATTGATACTGGATAAAGAACCTGACTTGTCTTCACCAAGTCCGTACACTGCTGAATATCCAACTCCCCCCAGCAGTAACAGAACGATGATAAGCGCTAAAACTGACTTTAAGCGTTTCATTGTAATACATCCTCCCATATAGCTTATTAACTTATTCGGCCATAGCCGCCTTTATCATAATCGCACACTCGATACGCTTTCTCTGAAGCTCACAACCGTGCTTATATGTCGTATTGATATTGCCGTTGAAATTATAGGCGTTTGCAGCACATCCACCGCTGCAATAATATCTGGCGAAACATTTCTCACATTCAGGTCTTGAATAGACATTGCTCTTTTTGAATGTTTCCTGAATGTCAGGTCTTGTAATACCTTCGAATACGTTACCCATGATGAAATCTTCATTACCAACGAACTGATGGCAAGGATAAAGATCACCCCATGGTGTAACTCCCAAATACTCACATCCTGAACCACATCCGGAAAGTCTCTTGGCTACACAAGGGCCACCCTCAAGATCAATGTTGAAGTGGAAGAAATTAAAGCCTCTTCCCTCTTTCTGTCTCTCGAGATAGAACTTGGCAAGTTTGTCATACTCTTCGCAAAGCTTTGGAATATCCTCATCCTTTAATGAGTACCAGTCCTCAGGCTTGGCAACTACAGGCTCAACAGAAATCTGCTTAAATCCAAGATCTGCAAGATGCTTAACATCCTCTGAGAAATCAAGATTATTGTGAGTAAATGTACCTCTTACAAAGTATCTGAGCTGATGACGGCTCTCTGCAACTTTCTGGAACTTAGGAACTATCTCATCATAGCTTCCCTGTCCGCCGCGCTTAGGACGCATAGCATCGTGAACTTCCTTACGTCCGTCAATAGAAAGGACAATATTGCCCATTTCCTTATTTACATACTCAAGGATCTCATCGTTTAAAAGAGTTCCGTTTGTTGTTATTGTGAAACGGAAATTCTTATTGTGTTCTTTTTCAATCTGGCGGCCGTACTCAACGATCTTTTTAACGACCTCCCAGTTCATAAGTGGCTCACCGCCAAAGAAATCCACTTCCAGATTTCTGCGATTTCCTGAATTCTTAACGAGGAAATCAAGCGCTGCCTTACCGACCTCTTCTGTCATGAGAGCTCTTCTTCCGTGATACTCTCCCTCATCGGCAAAACAATATTTGCATCTGAGATTACAGTCATGTGCTATGTTAAGGCAAAGAGCCTTGATAACTGTCTCTCTGTTCTGGAATTCATCTACATAGTTCTCATATACATCATCAGTATAAAGAACCTGCGCAGCTCTAAGCTCTAAAAGCTCCTCAACTGCCTCTTTGATATCTTCTACAGAGTACTTGTCTGTTATCTCTGAAAGCTTTTTAACTTCATCAAACAGCCATCCAAAATCCTCTTTTGAAGCTTCTTCCTGTCCGTCTGAAACTGCTGCAGTACCATATTTGGCAGCAAGTTTCTCCTCTACAACATTTACTAAATCAAAAACAACATCATCAACAACGTGTACTGAACCGCTGTTAACATCCAGAACAATGTTATAACCGTTGTTCTTATAAGCGTGAATCATAAAATCTCCTAAAACTAAACTCTGCGAGTTGTGCAAAAACTAGGCAGCGGCCTCGGCCGCTGCCCGATAACTTAATCCTACAAAACCAATATTCTTCCAGTTAGATTACTTGCTAAGCTGCTCGCAACTCTGGTTTCCTACTGTGCAAGATGTCTTGCATGCTGACTGGCATGATGTCTGGCACTCGCCACATCCGCCCTTTTTCATTGACTCTTTAAGATTTCTTGTTACTAATGACTTTACGTGCTTCATAAATTGCCTCCTACTTGAAATGTGAACTGTTCCACTTTCGAGTTTTTACATCGACCTAGTATACCATATATTGGTAAATTATTAAAGTGTTTCTTTTTCATCCTCTTTTGCGACAGTATTAGCAGTTAACAGAACTTTGGTAATTCTGTTTCGCTTTATGCCACGAGCTGTTAGCGTAATTCCATTATCAAGTGTAACGGTCTCACCATATCCCGGCAGTCTGTCAAGTTTTTCGATCATAAGTCCGCCTATGGAATCATAATCCTCTGAATCAAGTTCTGTTCCAAGAGCATCATTTATGTCGTCCAGCTTCATGTTTCCTTCAACGAGATACTTATTGCCGCCTACATGCCTTATGAGTTCTTCCTCATCAGAGTCATATTCGTCTCTGATCTCGCCTACGATCTCTTCAAGAAGGTCCTCAAGCGTGATCATTCCGACTGTAGTACCGTATTCTGATAAAACGAAAGCAACATTCTGGCTTCTTTCTCTCATTTCCATGAGAAGGTCGGCAGTCTTTTTATACTCATAGGTATAATAAGCTTTCCTCAGACAGTCCTTTATCTTGAAATTGTCTTTGTCCTGAATAAGCACCAGGTCCTTTACATTTATAAGACCAATGATATTGTCCTGCTCTCCGCCTTCATAAACAGGAATTCTTGTGTACATATCCTCGCGGAAAACTCTCATGACCTCATTGTAATCAGCATCAGAGCTGACACAGCACATATCGATTCTGGGTATCATGATATCTTTTGCATGAGCATCGCTAAAATCAAATACATTGTAAATGATTTCTTTTTCTCCGCTCTCGATAACGCCATCCTCATGGCTGACATCCACATAAGTCTTAAGTTCTGTCTCAGTCATAGTCTGCTTGTTCTTGGTATCGATCCTGAAGAGCCTTAGGATCAGTGTGGCAATGCCGTTTATGATAAAGCTTATAGGATGTATTATGGCCATGATAAACAAGATAACATTCACATACCACAATGACATTTTCTCTGCATAGGCAGTCGCTACCGTTTTGGGAATGATCTCTCCAAATATAAGAACGATTAAAGTAAGTACACCGGTACCAATGCCGATTGCAAAACTGCCAAACACATCCGTAACATAAACCGTCATCAAAGCAGATGCACTAAGATTGACAATATTGTTACCAATCAGAATTGCAGACAAAATTTTCTGAGTATCTTCACAAATTGAGAGAACTCTTTTTGCCCGCTTGTTCCCTTCATCTGAAAGGGATTTCATCTTCACCTTGTTAACAGTCATAAAGGCTGTTTCCGCAGATGAAAAAAACGCAGATAACAAAACAAGTACAATTAATACTGCGAGCTGTATCGCGTAAGTGTCCAAAACTTCCTCCTATCAATCCAAATGAAATACCGGGTGAAGATCGATAGCTACAGGGCTATTGTCAGGATTGGTCTCCATAATGTCGGCCATAAAATCCCACCACTTGCGGTTGATAGCTGTATCAGCTCCTTTAGCCCAAAGCTCTTCATCCTCTATTTCGATATAGCCATAGAGAACATCTGTCTCTTCATCAAGGAATATGCTGTAGTTGCGTCCGCCATGCTCGTGGATCATTTCCTGCATCTCAGGCCACAACTCATTGTGTCTCTTCTCATACTCCTTTTCCATCCCCTTATAAAGCTTCATTTTAAAACCTTTTCTGATCATACCTTCTTACTCCCCTTTTATTCTATTATTCATACAGCCAATGGCTGTTTTTTAGCAAAAGACCTGTCAGTTAAGCGGATTAAGATAGAACTCCTTAACATCCTCGTAACCCTGCTCTGAAAGCTGCTGTTTCTGGAACTTTTTATTCTTGTTCATGCGAACAACAAGAACCTGATTGCCCTCAAGTCTCTCTTTCTGAGCTTCTGAGATGATCTCTGAAAGTCTCTCTCCCTTGATTCCTTTCTCGATGAGGTAAGCCTTTCTTTTTCCCTCCCCAGGGATCTTAAAGCCTTCATCCATCATGATCATGATGATACGCTCAAAACCGATTGAGAATCCACATGCAGGAGTGTCCTGTCCAAGGAACTTTCCAACCATCTTGTCATAGCGTCCGCCGCCACCGCAGCTTCCGCCGTACTGAGGCATTGATACTTCGAAAATAGTACCGGTATAATAGGACATTCCTCTTACAAGTGTAGGATCAAATACCATTTCAAACTGAGCTGTCTTGGTAGCATCAACACTTGTGATGATCTCTTCAAGGCTCTCTCTTACCTCTGCATCAAGGAAGTCGCCCAATTTATCAGCGATTATCTTAAGACCTGAAATGTCAGTCTTACCTTCAACACTTCTGAAAAGATCAAGATATTTGTCTATTGATGCTCTTTCAAAGCCCTCTTTTTCAAGCTCTTCGGAAATACCATCGATACCGATCTTGTCCATTTTGTCGAGAGTTATGAACACATCATCGTAGCTATCTTCAGGAAATCCACTGTAAGCAGCCATAGCCTTAAGAATACGACGCTCGTTTATTCTTATCTTAAAATCCTTGAATCCAAGTCTTCCAAGAGTTGTTGTTGTTGCAAGGATAAGCTCTATCTCTGCGAGATTGGTTGCTTCTCCGAGAATATCGATATCGCACTGCATGAACTGACGATATCTGCCCTTCTGTGGTCTGTCAGCTCTCCACACATTGCCCATCTGAAGCGCCTTAAATGGAGAAGGAAGCTCGCTTGCATGATTTGCGTAAAAACGAACAAGAGGAACAGTAAGGTCATAGCGAAGACCTGAATCTGTAAGATCATTTTCCTCCTTGGCAGTTTCTAAATTCAGCTTTTCTCCTCTTTTCATAACTTTGAAGATAAGCTTTTCATTTTCTCCACCCTGCTTGCTGTTAAGATTGGCAAGTGATTCAACACAAGGTGTCTCTATAGAAGTAAAACCAAATTCTGCATATGTCTTTTTAATAACTCCGATGCAGTAATCTCTAAGCTGCATTTCTGAAGGCAGAATATCCTTCATTCCGGTAACGGGTTTCTTAATAAGTGCCATAAATAACCATCCTTAATTCTTGAAATAAATAATAAACACGAAATATTTTACACTTACCGCATTTTCTTTGCAATGGCTTTAAGCATTGTGCTCTTTTATGAACTCTATAAAGCTTTCTTTTGACATGGGCCTTGCGTAAAAGAAGCCCTGCACGTGGTCACAGCCAAGCCTTATGATCTGCTTTGCCTGCTCTGCAGTTTCCACACCCTCGGCAACAATTTCTTTTCCAAGGGACTTGATTATCCTGATCATATTGAGCATCACCATATAGGATGTCTCTGAATCAAGTGCAGACTGGACAATGCTCTTGTCAAGTTTAAAGAGCTTTAAAGGAAGCATGGCAATCCTTGCAAGATTGGAATACCCGGTTCCAAAGTCATCCATAGAAAAAGTAATTCCTGATTTTAACAGTCTTCCCAGATTCATGTCCATTACATCAGTAATATTCTTTTCCCAGGTCTCTGTTATCTCCAGGTTTATCAGCTTGGGATCGACATTATATTTTTCAAGAGTTCCCAGTACATTCTCTGCGAGGTTGGTCTGTATGCAGTCAACTATGGAAAGATTAACCTCCACGTATTCTATTCCATAGTCCATGATCCGGGATGAAGATATCATCTCGCACACCCTGTCCAGCACATATCTGTCTATTTCAAGAACACTTCCGTTCCTCTCGGCAACAGGCATGAATACTGCAGGTGAGATGAATCCAAGCTTAGGGTCCTTTAGACGCACAAGGGCTTCACAGGATGTATATTTGCCGTCAGCCGGAGAATATATCGGTTGATAGTAAACATCCAAAAGCCCGTCTTCGAGAGCTCTTTTCACTATCCCATCAATCTTCTTGTCATGTTCAACATATTTAAGATTCAGATCAGAAAGCCTTAAAACATCCCTGTTGTGCCTCAGGAAAGCCTTCTGCATTACATTCCATATCTCATTAAATCTCTCAAGAGAATCTACTTCTGTAGGAAATCCCAAAACACACGGGCTCTGGAATAATTTTATTTCCTCATTTTTTAGTACCCACGGATCTTTAAACCTTATCTTTATCTGTTCTACAGTTTTTTCTATCACCGCTTCATCTGGGTCTGCCCCGGGAAACATTAGAATAAATGTGCTGTCAAACGGATAGAACAATCCTCCTTCCGGGCACATTTTCTTTAGATAATCCGATATGTGTCTAAGGAGCTCTGAGGAGTTCTCAATGGATTCTTCGCTCAGGAACACATCAAGCTTATCCACATATATTCCCAGAAGTGAAAATGTCTTTTTCTGTAAAAGATTGGTAGAAATGGTGAAATCCAGAGCTTTCTTTGTTCCCGCACCGGAAGTTAAGTCCACAAATTCACTTGGATTCTGGAATGTATAGACGCACAGCAAAAGAGCTATCGAAACCGAAAACTCAAAGATTGAGCTGGACCTTGTCAGTATTCTGATAGGAACCCCTGCTGCCATCAAAAGATAATAGATCACAAGGGCCATCTGCTTTTCAGTGCTCAAAGACTTTTTGTACTTAATGATCATGTAAGCTGCAACAATGAGATAGAACCATATACTCAGATACATGGTGATAGCCTGCGGATATATGTACCTGGTATCAGCATTTTCATCAAACCTGTAAAAGAATCCGGTAAAAATAACGCTGAAGATAACAACCTGCGAGCAGATAGCAGGAATACCAATAAGGATCTTTTTGACAAAGCTCTGGAATTCAATGCGAAAAATAGCCATCCCATAGAGGACCGATAAAAGAGGCATTATATAAATGCACACTTTTTCAAGCATTACAAGGACGCAGGCTGCCTGATAGCTGAGGGACATTTTCAAAAAATCAGACTGGATCCACACTTTGTGTATGAGTCCCAATAAATTCATGCAAAATGCATTAAAAAGCAGCCCTCCAAATATGTCATTTTGCCTGCTGTAATAATGCTCTCCAAAAAGATGCACCAAAACAGTGATAAGCAAAACCACCATTGAGCATATAGCAAAGCATATTTCGTAGTTTTGTGGATTTGTTAAAAGACTCATAATCAATTTTCCTCAAAATATGCATCAATAAACTTTACGTAAGAACTATCCTTCATAGGTGCTCCCATATAATCTCCGATAAGATAGTCACATCCAAGATCTTCAGCCAGTTTTTTGTCTGTCTCATTCTCTATATCAGTGGCGCAGACAAATATGCTGATATCGTGGAAAAGATTGACTATTCCCTGAACCACCAGCATCATCTTCTCAGATTCCATGGCAGAGTGAAGGATTGAGCTGTCTAAGTTAATCTGGGAAACTGGGAGTGAGAGCACTCTGTTAAGGTCTCCATAGCCGCTTCCAAATTTATCAACAATGATAGAGCTCTTTAAATCGCCAAGCATTTTTATATTTCGCTCAGCAATTGAGTTCATGGTAGAAATTGTTGTCTCAGTGAGCTTAATGCTGATCCATGATGCTACAGCATTCTCTTCGCGCAGTATTTTCTTTATACGCTTAATAAAATCATTCTTTGATATTTCACCCTGAGACATTGCGACAACAGCCCTGTATTTGCCGTTTTTGTCGCCGGCATTCCAAAATGAAAGCGCTCTGCAGGCCCTTCTGAATACAAACTCATCTGCATCCATAAGTGCCTGAGTAACTTTAATATCAGGAATCTTTCCCCTCATATCGATCTCGTTTCCTGCTGCATCGTGAAGGAAACATAGTACGTCGGCACAGTAATTGATCTTATAGATCTTGGATAAAAATGGCTGAAACTTTATTGTCGCCAGCTTGCTGTCGAGATTGACCATCGCAAGATTATCATAGTCGCTTTCTCTTCTGATAGCCTCAAAGTCAACCTTATCCACATCAATGATAAGATTATGGTCATCATTTGCATGCTCAACCATCATCTCTATCTTTTTTATAAGATCAGCTGTAGTCTTGTAATGTACAGGATAATGAAGTAAAAAGAGCTGTCCGTCTACTTTTAGTTTCATGTTGCCAAAGCTCCATGGCTCGCGCATCCTGTAAGAGATCTTGTACATCAAAGCCTTTGCTTTATCTGCATCATCTGTATGAACAGTCAGTGCAAATACATATTCAGAATACCTGTAAGCATAGGTAATAAGATGTAGTTCCTTGCGGCCTACACTCTTTAAATACTTTGCTATGGTCTTAAGCGCATCCTGTCCATTTCCATAGCCGATCTCATCGCTGAGAGTACGGATATTTTTTATGGTAAGGAAGATTGTAAAGTGCTCTCCTTTTCTTTTTGTCTTAAGATCATGCCCCTCAAGAAAGGCTTTCTTATTGAGGATATCAAGTACTTCATCTACCATCTCACTGGGATTTTGAAGGGTTATATAAATAAAGGTCACACTGATGGTATTACAGAAATTCTCGACAAGCAGAGTTGGATAAAAGTACTGGATCAGTATTCCTGCAAGAACAAAAAGAACATATGATGCCACAACCATCTTTGTCCTATTGCGCATGAGATTATTATATTTTAACAACAAAACAAGGCTGACAATCAGATAATACGTTGCGATGATATAAAAGAGGAAAAGGTATTTACCCCTGTGATAGATGCCATCTACAGAGTAGCTGAACATGATCGGTGCAAACCAGTTGACCACTAAAAGAACTATGCAGATAATATACCCAAACCAGAGATACCAAAAGCCTTTCCAGGTGGTTATAGGCACATAAATATCCAATACAGACATGATATATAAAAGATAAAAAACTGCTGACCCAAGATGGAAAAAGAAAAAAGCACTTCCGGCTATTTTTTCAAGAATGCCGTACTCAGAAAAGGTCAGAGGATGCATCTGCAGATATGTTTCTATTCTTTCACACAAAGTCGCCATGAAAATGGCAAAATAAAGCGCACTGTAAGCTCTCTGTCGATAGGAAGGCACAGCTCTTCTCGACATGGAAGTAACAGCGATAGTGATCAATATACATAATGCGCAAATATCAAAATAAATATTATATTGCATCCACAGACTCCAGCTTTGTTTTATAACCACTTAAGCGGATTGCTGATGACTTTTGCTTTGGAAATAATGTCATCGGCATTTGCTTTAAGATATACCTCAAGGCCTGCAATTTCATCCTGAGAATACCCGTTATTTTTAACTATCTTACCACCAGGAATAACACCTTCTGCAATCTCTTTCCCGTTTTTACCATTCCGTTCAAAAGAAACCCTTACCATTTTCTTGTTATCTTTTCCGGTAACAATTGCAGAATAAGTCATTCTCATCTCTTCATCAGACATATATTCACCATAAGTAAAAACAAAAAGTGTTATCGAAATTTTATCATCTCGATAACACTATTTTAACACATATTTTTATATTTCAGTTTTAAATTGCGCTATTAAATGTACGCCGTTGATTCTGCAGGCTTTTCCGTCTTTCATCGCCGGCCATTCCTGAAGATAGAGCTTTGTGCCTTCTTTTAGTGGGTCAACAGCTATTTCACAGCCAAATTCGCCGGATTCATTACCGCAAAAACGCTTAAGTCCAACTTCCCACTTCTGACCTGTATAGAAGCTGTCTGCGATCATCCTGTCATTCAGATACATCTGAGCTGTATCGCCTTCATAATCTATGCTCAAAAGCATTTCATTTCTACCAGAAGGCATATCTGTTACTTTTAATGATGCTTTTAGCCCACCGTCCTGCTCATCTTTAGTCAAAAGAGCTGCAGCCTTGTTTTCATAACTGTTTTTGCTCTTATAGACCGTAAAGACCTCGTCATCTTTTTTTAATGAATCAAAGCCATCCGGTGCATCGCACAGCTCCGGAAATGTCTTGAATACAGCATGCTTTGTCTCATTATCTGAAACTTCAAAATAAAGCTCAGGCTTTCCATCCGCATTTGTTACAACATCGCCACTGCTTATGACAAAGTGCTCTTTTCCATTAATTGTAACCTTGCTTCCATGAACAGCTTCTTCCCTGGTAATAAATACCACTTTGTTGCCGTCAAGATCTCCCTTTACTGAAAGAGACGGCTCTTTTTCTGAATCTTTATAGAAAATGTAAGCATCATGCCCATTTCCATCAAAGTCAGCAACACGGCAAACAGGAGTAGCATCAGTTGTGATAACTGCCTTGTCTCCAATTGGCATATTAAATGGATAAAAGAAAAAGTCTCCATTTGCAACATCCCTGCTCTCAAAGCTTGCAAGAACACTGCCATCTTCATCATAGGCTTTCAGTATAGTGTCTTTATGGTCAGCCATGGTATATCTGCGCTGATAGTTATTAACAAAGAGGTATCCTGACTTTACTTTTTCCCCATTTGGAAGAACTCTCTCCTTGCATCTTACAGCACTTCTAAGGTCATTAAAATTGTCAGGTTTTAATGGATTGCCAGGCTGCTCAACATAAGTCATGTCGCAAAGATCACTTCCAAAATCGTGAATAAATGAAGCAAGGAGGCGCACCTGTCTGTAAGTATCCTCCATCTGTCCATATTCACGGAGAGGCGCATTAAAATCATAGGACAATACAGGAAGATCATTGGGGTATCCTGTCTCTTTTGTCTCCTGAAGGGTAGTAAGCTTGCCCTCAGGATTGGTTCCTCCGTGGTACATGTAATAGCCTAAAAGATTAGCTCCGCTTCCAAGCTTGGTCATGGTCATAGCCGCTGTATCAAGCCCTGTTGCTATTGGTCTTCTATGCTTTGTAACCTGAAGTCCTCCGCCAAGTTCAGCAGTAAGGAAGGGGAACTTGTTCATGTCAAAGGTAATTCCATCACCCAGGCCATGATCTGAGCCAATATTGTGATCATTTCTTTCTCTGGTAAAAATGTAGTTGCCGCTTGGCTCGATCTCTGTAGTTCTCTGATCCCATGGAGCCTCGCAGTAACCGCCCATAACAGGGATCATTCCGCCTGTGACTGCTCCGCCCCAGCCTGTAGCTGTGTAGATCGGCACTTCAAAGCCAATCTCTTTTGCCATGGCCAGAAGAGTTCTCATGTGCTGCTCGCCCTCTTCGCCATTTTTTCCACCGCAGTGCCCGTATTCGTTTTCAATCTGCACTCCGATCACGGGACCATCGTCCTTTATCAAAAGACCTTTCGCCTGTTCGAATGTCTTTTCATAGAACTTTCTTACATGTTCAAGATAGCGTGGCGCATCAGTCCTGACTTCATAGCCATTATCCACTGAATCTTTTAAAAGCCAGTCAGGAAATCCACCGTTTCTTGCCTCTCCATGTGCCCATGGGCCAATTCTCAATATTGCATATAAGCCACATTTTTTAACTGTTTCCAAAAACAGTCTTAAATTTCTGTCTCCGCTAAAATCAAAATCGCCATGGATTTCCTCATGGTGGATCCAGATGACGTAGAGAGAAACTATATCAATTCCTCCCGCTTTCATCTTGCAGAGTTCTTCTTCCCAGTACTGATGGGGATATCTGCTAAAGTGCATCTCTCCCATCATAGGGAATACTCTCTTCCCATCAACAATCAGACTGATCGGGTCGAATCCAACCTTTGAATCTGACAATATTTTCATAAAAACTCCCCGTTTCTTATTTTGTACTTTCTTTTAGTATTACTTCGTAGTTGGTAAGGACAGTATTTGAAACATCCTGTCCGTCTATGAGCTCAAGCAGCTTTTTGGCCGCCGTTGCTCCAAGATTTCTATCGTCAAAATTAAGCGACGTAACTGAAGGAACTGAACTTTCCAAAATGGAGCTGTTGTAAAAAGAAGCAACTTTAAGCTTTTCCGGAACAAGAATATGCTCTTCCCTGCACCTTGCAATAACCTCTCCTGCAAGATTGTCGTCCATACAGATGACTCCATCTATATTTTTCTTAAGCAGTTCTTTTAATATTCCGCCCACTTTAGCTGTCTTTTCAACATCAAGGTAAACAAGAGCCGGATCCATTTCAAGACCCGCATCCACAAAAGCAGACACAAAGCCATCATGCCTTGTCCTTGTGATGATATGCTCTGTGGAACCACCGATAAGTGCAAGTTTTTTAAGGCCCTTTGCAATAAGAACAGATGTGAGCTCCTTACATGCTTCATAGTTGGCATTATCTACACAAATGATATCAGGATCCGTTGAACTGCCTATAGCCACAAAAGGAATTCCGCATTCCTTGAGGTAAGCAGCCGGCTTATCATTCACTAAAGTTCTGGTAAGAATGATGCCATCTACCTTATGGTTCTCAACAACTCTTTTAAGACCCGAAATGTCATCGCCGGCAATAAGCGAAACCACAATGTCATAGCCAAAGGATGAGGTTATTTCACTCATGCCGACCATACATCTCTGAAAAAAAGGCAGATCGACAGCGTTATAGTCATCAGGCCATACTACCCCTATGTTATAGGTTCTCTGTTTTGCCAGAGCTCTTGCCATAACATTTGGTCTGTAATTATGCTTTTCAATATATTCCATTACCTTGCTCTTGGTGGAATTTCCAACTCTGCCTTTTCCGGAAATAGCCCTGGATACGGTGGTCTTGGAAATCCCAAGAGCCTTGGCAACATCATCAATTGTGAGTTTTGGATTGTTCATAACACTCTTTTCTCGCTTCGCTCGCCAAAATATGATTTTACTAAGATTTTTATGCGCTTGCGCTTTAAAAATCTAGTAAAATCAGCCTTTCACAGCTCCGCCGGTTACACCTTCAACGTAATATTTCTGAAGGAACATGAACAGTAATGTTACAGGAATGGCGATGAGAACGCCGCCTGCACAGAACCTTGTAAAGTAACCCTGGTAGTCATTTGTCCATACCCATCTGGTCATGGCAACTGCTACATTGTAACTTTGATCGTGGCCAAAAGCAACATAAGAAGCAAATACATAGTCACACCATGGTGCCATGAAAGCAACAAGTGCTGTGTAAATGATGATAGGCTTTGACATAGGAATGATCATTGTAAAGAATATTCTTGCTCTTGTAGCACCGTCGATTCTTGCGGCTTCGTCAAGGGCCTTAGGAATTGTGTCAAAATATCCTTTACATACGTAGTAGCCCATACCTGAGCTTGCTACTGATACAAGGATAAGTCCTGGGATAGCACCTGCCTGAGTAAGTCCAAACTGTTTCAACAGGAAGTACAGACAGATCATAGTAAGGAATCCCGGGAAAAGACCTAATATAAGCCAAAAACGCATAAGAAGTTCTCTTCCTGCAAATCTCATTCTTGAAAGTGCGTAGCTTACACAGAGGATGATGACAGTCTGGAAAGCAGTAACAAAAAAGGCGATTATAAGGGTGTTGCTGTACCATCTTACATAGTTGGTCTCACCTGAAAACAGGAATTTGTAATTATCAAGCGAAAAAGCTTTTGGAAGAAGGTAATCTACCATTCCGCCATATTCTGTTGCATATGATCTAAAACTCTGAAGAACAAGTCCCACAAAAGGGAACAGCCAAATAATACTGATAAGTATAAGAACAATATATGCGATCACATTTCCTATTGCTCTTTTTGTTTTATATGATTTATTCATTATTGGAAGCCCTCCTCATCCTTTACTGATGGAAGCAGACCATATACGCCAAGTGCGAATATAGCAGTTACAATAAATACCATGATACCTATTACTGCTGCCATCTTGTAGTTAGTGTCATTTACAGTCATCTTGTAAAGCCACGTTACCAAAAGGTCTGTGTTTCCGGCATTGCCGGCAAGATTCATTGACTGAGGTTTACCCTGAGTCAAAAGGTAAATAACATTAAAGTTATTGAGGTTTCCGGTAAACTGAGTCAGGATAAATGGTCCTGTCACAAATAACATATATGGAAGGGTGATACTCTTAAACATCTGCCATCCGTTTGCACCATCAATTCTGGCACTTTCGTAAAGGTCCTCAGGAATGTTCATGAGCAGTCCCGTTGCAATCAGCATAAGATATGGAATACCAATCCAGATATTGACAACAACGATCGTTATCTTGGCAAGTAAGGGATCAGTCCAGAAAGGAATAGCTGTTTTAATGATGCCCCACTTTATAAGGTATCCATTGATAAGTCCGTCATTAGCGAACATTTTCATGATATAAAGGAGTGATACGAACTGAGGAACCGCAATTGTCATAACCAGGATGGTTCTCCAGAGCTTTTTAAATCTAACTCCCTTTTTATTGATAAGAATTGCTACTCCAAGACCAAGGAAATAGTCTATAAATGTAGCAAGAAAAGCCCACACAAGTGTCCACAGAAGAACCTGTAAAAATGTGGGTCCAAAGCCCTCTGTTCCAAATGAAACAAGGTTTTTAAAGTTTTCAAGTCCAACCCATGTAAAAAGATTGGATGGCGCCTGATGATTTGCATCGTAATTCGTAAAAGCGACACAGATCATGAAAACGATAGGTAAAACCGTGAATACAAATATTCCTGTAACAGGTAAGAAAAGAAGTGTCTTATCAAAGTTCTTATCAAAAAGAGATAAGAATGTCTCCTTGTTTGAAGGAAGCTTTTTTCCTGCCTTAAGCAGCAGCTCTTCTTTTCTGTTCTCCCTGATGTTCAGATACCACACTACAAAAAATGCGATCACTGCGAATGCACTCAGTACACCGAACAAAAGGATAAGGAAGCTGTTATCACCGTAAACAGTCTTTCTTCCTACTTTTTGAGTTGCCACTGTTCCAAGAGTTGAAATTTTAGAAAGGTACTGCCAGCCAAATCCGGTCATGTACCAGAAAAATAGAACTTCCAGTAAAAGAAGTACTGCTCCTATAAGAATTTGTCCCCTAAGCATCGGACCAAAACCAAAGATCAAATATGATAATTTGGTTTTAAAATCCCCCTCAACAAATGTCACCCCAATATTCTTAAATACCTGCTTAACAGATTCAAGACCAGAGCCCACGTTTTTAGTTTTCTTTTTTCCAGTACTTCCTGCCATGCCTGGACCTCCCTTCTTAACTTTAAGTGCTCTACTGAAAATATAGGCTCGGAATAATAGGTATTCCGAGCCTTGAAATCATAGCTTTAATGCAATTTTCAGCTAATTATTTTGCATAGCTTTCGCAAGTTGTCTGGAAATCTGTAAGAGCCTTTAATACATCCTCATCGCTTGCAGTTGCTGCAATCTCACCGGAAATTACAGAATCACCAAGTGATGTAGCAAGTGACCAGTAATCACCAGGATACTGACCCTGAGGAATTGTGTACTGAAGCTGATCAGCAAGAGCTGAAAGTGCTTCGTCAGCCTTAACAGCATCAGACTGCTGTGCATTTAAGTTTGAAGGACCCCAGCCTACTGCTTCGAATCTTGCAAGCTGAACTTCCTCGCTTGAAAGGTATGCAGCAAGAGCATCACATACAGCAAGCTTAAGCTCATCTTCCTGAGGCTTAACACCAAGAAGCTTGAATCCACCGAAGCCGCTCATCTGATATGTCTTTCCATCAGAACCTTCGAATGAAGGAAGCTTAGCACATGCATAGTTGTCACCAAACATAGCCTTAGCTGCTTCTGAATCCCATGTTCCATCAACGATTGCTGCGCAGTTTGTTGCGTTAGAAACTGATGAACCATTCTGGAATGACTTTGACTGAGCAAGTTCAATGATCTCTTTAAGAGCAACTACACCTGCATCACTTGCATATGTTGAATTGCACTTTGTGAAGTTACCTGCATCATCAGTGTCATAAGTAAGCTGTGCACCTGTTCCGAAGAAGAATGCTGTCTGATACCAACCTGAGTTGATCTCGAAATAGAAGTTCTTTCCTGCTGCTTCGCAATCTGCAACGATCTTCTCAAGAGAAGAAGGATCTGTTACAACGCTCTTATCATAGTAAAGGAAATATCCATTATCTGATGTAAGAGGATAAGCATAAAGTGTGTTACCTACTGTAGCAGCGCCAACAGCACCTGCATCGTTCTGAGCCTTAACCATCTCTGCGTTAGCTGGCTCAACTTCTTCAAGAGCACCTGCAGAAACAAGTCTTGCGATCTGATCCTGTGCAAATACATATACATCAGCACCAGCCTCAACGTCTGTGATCATGTTTCCGGCAGCATCACCTTCACCAGTTGCCTCAACTGTGAATGTGTAACCTGACATTTCAGGGTGTGCTTCCTGGAATTTAGCGATCTGCTGATTTGTAAAATCAACTACAGCATCAGCAACCCAAACCTTAACTTCGCCTGTACCATAATCTGTAATCTCTTCTGCAGCTTCCTGAACTGCCTCAGTTGTCTCCTGAGCTGTCTCAGCTACAGTCTCAGCTGTTTCCTGAGCTGTTTCTGCAGCCTCCTGAGCTGCCTGCTGTCCGCATCCAGCAAGGAGTGTAGCGCCCATTGCTGCTGACAATAAAACAGAAACCAATTTCTTTTTCATTTTTATCCCTCCGTTTTTTCGTACCTTTCCACATTGCGCGCCAACGCGCAATCGGTTGCTCTGTAAAAAAGTTTAGGTCTTGTGCACTTTTTTGTCAATAAAGCATTTTTTATGATAAAACGTTCACACTTTTATACAGATTGCACATTGACTTTTTCATCGGAAACGTTTTCGGCATCGTTGCCGGAAACGTTTTGCGCAATCGGTGCCACAAAAGCTCATCCCATGCGTTTTCTGTAATAAACGCCGTCCTGGATGATCAATCTTTTATAGGTCAGATCCATTAGTTTCCCCATAAGTTCCGGAACGGAAATGGTAATTTCTTTTTCATACAATCTCTCCATGATAGATGAAGCGGAAACAGGGATTATATCCACAACATCGACGATCTCATCTTCTATTGATCTTCGCTCTTCCACGCCGAAGTCCTCCTCATTATTGTTCTGATCTTTTTTACAATTTTCGCCGCAAACGATGCTTTTTTCTGAAGGTTTATCTGTATTTTTATCTTTTGTACTTTCATTGTTTGTGCCTGCATCTGTAACTCTCCAAAGCCTATCCAGCACATCTCCTACAGAAAGCGCAACTCCTGCCCCCTGACTTATCAAAAAGTTGCAGCCATCGCTTAACCTGTCCGTGACTCTTCCAGGAACTGCCAGGACCTCTTTACCCTGTTCAAGAGCCTGGTCTACAGTTATCTGAGTTCCGGATTTCTGCCTAGCCTCAACCACAAGAACTATATCTGCCAGCGCGCTTATGATCCTGTTGCGCATAGGAAAAAGATTAGGTTTTGGCTCAGTACCGGGATGATACTCTGAAATAAGGCCGCCATTTATGCATATCCTGTTATATACATCCCTGTTTTCCTCGGGATAACAGATGTCTACACCGCAGCCCAGAATTCCGAAGGAACTTCCTCCTGCCTCGATTGCCGCCTTCTGGCTTATGCCATCGACTCCTCTTGCCATTCCGCTTATAACCTGAACTCCTGCAAGAGCAAGTCCCTTACCGAATTCTCTCGACATAAACCTCCCATAATCAGAGCACATGCGTGCCCCAACAATAGATACTGAGGGGATTTCCGGTTTTGGAAGCCTTCCCTTTACATAGATTGCAAATGGCGGATCAGGGATATGCCTTAATCGCTCCGGAAACTCATCAGAACAGGCAGAAATAAACCTTATCCCCTGGGTTTTAAGCTTTTCTGCCTCTTTTTCAAAGTTCCAAAGCTTTCTTCTTTCGATTATTTCTTTTGCAACTTTTGTTTTTGAAGTCTTTTCTTTTACGAGGAGACTTAAGCTCTTTTCATCCATGTTAAAAATGTCCCCGCAGGTAATGCTGCTGTCTAAAATGCTGTAAATTCCCTTGTTTCCCAGCCCCGGGATATTGTATAAAAAATAGGCGTATTCGTTTTCTGTCATTGGTTCACTCCTCTCTTTGGCTCCAATATTTGCCATCTGTCATTCGATAGCTTACTGCCTCCATAATATGCAGCCTTGTTATCTTTTCGCTGTTTTCAAGATCCGCGATTGTTCTGGCAATCCTGAGAATTTTGTGATAGGCTCTGGCGCTCAGCTCCATCTTAGAAAAGACACTCTCAAGATACGACTGTTCAATATTTCCAAGTGGACAGTACTTTTTGATGTCTCCGGGCGACATCTCAGAATTGAACCTAAGATTTGTTCCCTTAAATCGCTCTTCCTGGATTTTTCTGGCTGCCATTACTCTTCGTCTTATGGTTTCGCTTGATTCATTTAAACTTCTGGATTTCTGAGAAAGATCTGATATATCTACCCTTGGTGCTTCTACGCAGATATCGATCCTGTCAAGAATTGGTCCTGAAATATGGCCAAGATATCTTTTGATCTCGTTAGATGTACATTTACACTTGTTTCTGTCCGGATAATACCCGCAGGGGCAAGGATTTAGGGCCCCTACAAGCTGAAAATCTGCAGGATAGGAAAAAGTTCCTCTGCTTCTTGCTATATGTATAAACTTATCCTCCATGGGCTGACGCAGCATATCAAGCTTAGTCCTTGGAAATTCTGCCATTTCATCAAGAAACAGAACTCCTCGGTGGGCCAGGGATATTACGCCGGGGCGTGGCACATTGCCGCCTCCTGTAAGTGCTGTCTCAGTTATGGAGTGATGGGGGCTCATAAAGGGCCTTCTGGTTATAAGTGCCTGATTTTCCTTAAGTTCTCCGGCAACAGAATAGATTGTTGACACTTCAAGGCTCTCCTCCAAAGAAAGCTTTGGCATGATAGAAGGAATCCTTTTGGCCACCATACTCTTTCCTGATCCCGGCGGTCCCACAAGGAGTAGATGATGAAAGCCCGCTGCCGCAACCTCTACAGCTCTTTTAACTGCAGCCTGACCGTTGATATCTGCAAAATCAAGGCCTTCTTCTCTGCCTAAATCCCTTTCAAATATTTCTCTGATATTCACAGTTGTGGGCTTTATGAGACTATCCCTTTCATTTTCAGACGCAGCAAGATAACAGATTGCTTCCTGAAGTGACCCAACCCCAATAATCCTGATATTATCGACAACTGCGCCCTCCATCGCATTATCTTTTGGTAAAAGAACTGTCTTTATTCCCATCTCTTTTGCCTTAGTAACAATTGGAAGAATTCCCTTCACCGGCTTAACTTCTCCATCAAGGCCAAGTTCCCCCAATATAACCATATCATTAACGCATTTTTCTTCCAGTTCCCCCATGGCGATAAGTATCGCAACAGCCATTGGAAGATCTATCACAATGCCTTCTTTTCTGATATCTGCAGGTGACAGATTGACCGTGATCTTAGAAGCCGGTATCTTAACACCTATATTTTTAAGCGCCACCTTAACTCTGTCACCAGCCTCCCTCACATCTCCGCTCATAAAGCCGACCATGCTAAAACCAGGGAGTCCCGTCGAAACATCCACCTCAACCTCAATAAGGTAAGACAAAATGCCCCTGACAGCTCCCGAAGTAACTGTACTAAACATAAACTTCCTCTCTCACTATTAAATTAAATATGGGTAATCAGTCTGCAAAAGAACTTTGCAAACCTTTAATGAGCATTAACAATTTTAACCAACTTGCATACTATACAACAAAAACTCCCCTCGTGCAAGTCAAACCTTTATATCGCAATGTGCTCCGCCCTCAGTGGCTGCCCAGAGGGAACCACTAGGGCGGGGAGCTTTGCTCACCTGAGCATTTTATTTTGCATGGTGTCAGGATCCTGTGCGAACTGAAGGGCGCTTTCACGGGATATCTTTTGAGCGCGGTAGAGTTCAAGAATTGCGTCATCCATGGTCATCATGCCCTGTTTGCGGTATGTTTGCATATAGGTTATGAGCTGATGGGACTTTCCTTCGCGGATGAGGTTTCTGACAGCGCTGTTTACATGGAGAACTTCAAAGGCTGCTGCACGGGAAACGCCATCAGTTGTAGGAATGAGCTGCTGGGAAATAACAGCTTCCAAGACTCCTGCCAGCTGAATTCGTATCTGTTGCTGCTGATGAGAAGGAAATACATCGATGAGTCTGTCTACTGTATTGGAAGCACCTATAGTATGTACTGTTGAGAGAACAAGGTGTCCTGTCTCCGCTGCAGTTATAGCAGTGCTTATGGTCTCAAGATCACGCATTTCGCCCACAAGGATTACATCAGGATCTTCACGAAGAGCTGCCCTGAGTGCATTGGCATAGCTGTTTGAATCAGTTCCAATCTCTCTCTGATTTACGATTGACATTCTGTGCTGATAAGTAAACTCGATAGGATCCTCAAGAGTGATGACGTGTGCTTCTCTGTTGTTGTTGATCATGTCAATGATAGAAGCAAGTGTGGTTGATTTACCACTTCCTGTTGGGCCTGTTACAAGAACAAGGCCTCTTTGTTTCTGATAGAGGTCAACTACTGTTTCCGGTATGCCAAGACTTTCTGCTGTCGGGATCTGAGTCGCAACAACTCTAAAGGCCATAGCTATGGAACCACGCTGTTTGAAAATATTTAAACGGTAACGACCTATTCCCGGAATAGAAAAAGACATATCGTGCTGACCGTTTTCTTCAAGCTTTTCTTTTTGCTTGTCATTCATTACTTCGTCAGCAATAAGCTTAGTATCTGCAGGCATCATCTTATCGTAATTATCCATTGCGATAAGCTTGCCGTTTAATCGCATCTTAGGAGGAAGACCTACAGTAATATGTACGTCAGATGCACCATTTTCCTTTGCTTCTCTTAAGATATCCTCAATTTTTGACATATAAAAAGCCCCTCATTATTGTTATGTCTATAATTATGAATCTAATTTAACTAAAAAGCAATTAATATCCATATCATGTGAGTTCATCAAGCGTACTTCCGTAGGAAGCCAGAAACTCGTTTACAAAATCCAAAACCTCAGGAAGCTCCTGGTATAAGCTTCTGATCGATTTGCCGGTACTCTCTTTTGCAGTTCTGAATTCGCTGTTTCCTGCATTTAATTCATTTATACACTTGATAAGGGCAGACAGCTTATCTGCTGCCTTTACAAGCTTTCTCATATAAACTTCATTTTCATCTTCAGAAGATTTGAAGATTTCTTCATACACAGGTCTCAAATCTTCCGGAAGCTTTTCCAAAAGCTTATTATCTGCTATAGTCTCCACCTGCTTATAGGCAGTTTTAAGATCTGCATTAAAATATTTTACCGGAGTAGGCATATCACCTGTAATGATCTCTGACGCATCATGGTAAAGACCTATAAGTGCGGCCTTGTCAGCATCAAGGTTCCTTCCGTAACGCACATTTCCAATGGTGCAAAGAGCATGGGCTATGATCGCAACCTCCATAGAATGCTCACAGAGATTTTCTGCCCTTGTATTTCGCATAAGTGCCCATCTGTCAATGTATTTCATTCTGGATATAAGTGCAAAAAAATTGTAATTCATCCCCACATTCTCCTCTGAAAAAATTAAGTAAGTAAAAAATCAGCCATTACTGTATTGCTTACATCAAGTCCCCTGTCAGTCAGGCGCATTTTACGGGTTCTTATCCCATCCTCATTAAGGGAATCATAAGTTTCCAAAAGTCCCATACCGGTATACTTTTCAATTGTCTCGGAATACACATCATAAATGTCACAATCAAAACAATCTTTGAAACGGTCAAGGTCCACGCCTTCAACAAGCCTTAGTCCCAGGAACATGAACTCTTCCATCTGTTCCTCTTTTGAGAGTTCCTGCACATTCTCCTTATAATCCAAAGCAGCATCGCTCTCAAAGGCCCTTTTATACTGGCCCATGTCAGTAATGTTATTCCACCTTGTGTTTTTTACCATGGAGGAAGCTCCAAGGCCTACCCCAAGGTAGTTACCGCGTTTCCAATAAACCTTATTGTGAAAACACTCTGTCTTTTCACTTAGAGCATAGTTGGATATCTCATACCTGTGGTATCCATTTTCAGCCAAAAGACTCTTTGTCTCATGGTACATTTCCCTATCAAGCTCTTCAGATGGAAGACTAAGCTCCATATCATAAAAAGGAGTTCCTTCTTCTACTATCAGACTGTAGGCTGAAATATGCTCAGGCTTTAAACTGATCACCTTTTTTACTGTAGCAAGGTATGACTCAAGGCTCTGGTCAGGAAGCGCACTCATAATGTCGATGTTGATATTATCAAAGCCGGCTTTTCTTGCATTTTCATAGGTCTCATAGAACATCCTGCTGTCATGGACCCTTCCGAGCTTTTTAAGTTCCTCATCATTCAGCGACTGAGCTCCAATGCTAAGCCTGTTAAATCCAGCCTCCCTGTATGAAAAGAGCTTTTCCCTCATTGCAGAAGCAGGATTGGCTTCAATGCTTATTTCTGCGTCCGCAGACACATTAAAGCGTTGTTTTATAAGGCGCAGCGTGTCACATATCTCTTTTGCATCAACAAATGAAGGTGTTCCTCCACCAAAAAATATGGATCTGACATCGTAATCCACAAATTCCGGTGAAGAAATAACAATTTCCCTCCTAAGTGCCTCAAAGTAGCTTTTTATCAGATCGTCATTTGCAGGAAAAGATAAAAAGTCGCAGTACAGGCACTTTTTTACACAAAAAGGAATATGAACATATAGTGATAGATTATTTTTCATCTTAATCGGTATTATCAAGCTTAAGAACTGAAAGGAAAGCTGCCTGTGGCACTTCAACATTACCAATCTGGCGCATTTTTCTCTTACCTTCCTTCTGCTTCTCAAGAAGTTTCTTTTTACGTGTTATATCACCGCCATAGCACTTGGCAAGAACGTCCTTACGATAAGCCTTAACAGTTTCTCTTGCGATTATCTTGCCACCGACTGCTGCCTGGATAGGGATCTCGAACAGATGCCTTGGAATCTCCTCTTTAAGCTTCTCGCACATCTTACGGCCTCTCTCATAGGCTCCGTCTTTGTGGACAATAAATGAAAGCGCGTCGACCTCTTCTCTGTTTATCAGAATATCGAGCTTAACAAGCTCAGACCTCTCATAGCCTTTAAGTTCATAGTCAAAAGATGCATATCCTCTTGACCTTGACTTGAGGGCATCGAAGAAATCATAGATAATCTCGTTAAGTGGAAGCTCATACTTAAGGATTGCCCTTGTCTGCTCAATATAGTCAGTACTGAGGTACTTACCTCGTCTCTCCTGGCAAAGCTGCATGATCGCACCAACATAATCAGTTGTAACCATAATCTCGCCATTTACGATAGGCTCTTCCATATATTCTATTTCAGATGGATCAGGAAGATTAGTAGGGTTGGTGAGATCAAATACTGTTCCGTCTGTCTTATGAACCTTGTAAACAACGCTAGGGGCTGTGGTTACAAGATTCAGATCATACTCTCTTTCAAGTCTTTCCTGAATAACTTCCAAATGAAGGAGTCCCAAAAAGCCTGCTCTGAAGCCAAATCCAAGAGCCTGAGATGTTTCAGGTTCGTAGAAAAGAGATGCATCATTAAGCTGAAGCTTTTCAAGGGCATCACGAAGGTCGGAATAATGCGCAGAATCTGCAGGATAAAGTCCGCAGTAAACCATAGGCATAACTTTTTTGTATCCGGGAAGTGCCTCTGCACATGGATTTGCAAAATCAGTAACTGTATCACCAACACGTGTATCCTGAATATTCTTGATGGATGCAGTAAAGTAACCTACATCTCCGGCAGTAAGTTCATCGCTGGCAATAAATCTTCCGGGGCCAAAATATCCTACTTCTACAACCTCGGCCTCAGCACCTGTTGCCATGAATTTCACCTTCATGCCTTTTTTGATAATGCCATCTCTTACACGGATAAATACAATAACGCCTCTATAAGAGTCGTAAATACTGTCAAAAATAAGCGCTGTCAAAGGCTTGGTTGAATCACCATTTGGAGCAGGGATTTTGTGAACAACTGCCTCTAATACATCCTCAATTCCAATTCCGTTTTTAGCTGAAATAAGAGGTGCATCCTGCGCCTCAATTCCAATAACATCCTCTATCTCGTCCTTAACCTCCTGTGGCTGGGCACTGGGAAGGTCAATTTTATTAATAACAGGGAAAACATCCAGGTCATGGTCAAGAGCCATATACACGTTGGCAAGTGTCTGGGCCTCAACTCCCTGTGTTGCATCAACAACCAGGATAGCACCATCACAGGCTGCAAGACTTCTTGATACTTCATATCCAAAGTCTACATGTCCTGGAGTATCTATCATGTTAAAGGTGTATTCCTCACCATCTTTTGCCTTATAAATCATTCTTACAGCCTGAGACTTGATAGTAATCCCTCTCTCACGCTCTATATCCATATTATCAAGGACCTGGTTCTGCATTTCTCTGCTGGTAAGAACGCCGGTTTTCTCGATCATTCTGTCAGCAAGAGTTGACTTACCATGGTCTATATGTGCTACTATACAAAAATTCCTAATCTTACTCTGATCCACGCAAAAATCCTCTTTCTAAAATTAGATGATGAAATGGCCAAATTATATTTTGTCCCTATTTGACCCTGTCATCATAATATACCACAATTCAGCCCCCGAAAAAACTCTTAAAGCCCAAAATCTCAAGCCTTGGGAATTAAAGCTTTTTCTTACAAAATAAAAAACCACATGTCGGTGAGAAGACACGTGGTTTTGATTTATATATCATTATAAAAAAGATTAAGCCATCTTGTTTACAGCCTGAGCAAGACGAGAAACTTTTCTTGATGCTGTGTTCTTCTTGAATACACCCTTTGACTCAGCCTTGTCAATTGCAGATGTAGCACAAAGAAGTGCCTTAGCAGCCTCGTCCTTGTTGCCAGCTTCGATAGCAGCACGAACCTTCTTGATCTCTGTCTTTACAGCTGATTTGATGATCTGATTTCTCTCAGCCTTTTTCTTATTAACTAAAACTCTCTTCTTGGCGGATTTAATATTTGCCATAATTACCTCCGAATATTATAACTATTTGTATTTTTAGTGATGATAATGACTAAGGCTAGACACGGAAAGCCTTTTGTCACATACTCTAGAATATATTAGATGAAATATCGCAAACTGTCAATATATTTTTAGCTTCAAATATCCTAATGATCATTTCTTTCTAAAGCTTGCAGCTTTTTCTTTTATCTCTTCTAAGCTGGTCTTGAACTTACCTGAAACCATTCCAGGGTTACCAAGAATAGTCCTGTTTCTATACCATTCAAAGAAGCCTCTTATTGGCTTTGGAGTAAGCCTGTCCATAAGGATACGGTACTTTGCATACATTTCGCCAACCTCTTCTCTTACATTTAACATGCTTGGAGAAGGATCATGATAAAGCTTTTCTTTTAAACCGGCGAAAGATTTTTCCAATTTTCCACTAAGTACATCTACTCTGCTGCCAATTCCGGAGCTCAAAACTTCTACTCTACTGCCGATTCCGGAACTTATGCCATCTACTCTCTGTCCAATGGTCTCACGAACATCCTCGCCCTTAAAGGCAATGATAACATCGAGTCTCTTCTGCATTCTGCCCATTTCTTCTTTGGCTTTTTCCATATAAACAAGGAAATCTCTAAGATCGATAGCTGTCTTAAAGGCCACCATAAAATCGCAGCTCACATAAACAGTTAGCACCATTGTAAAAACAGTGAGGAAATTGTAAGGTATGGACATTATGAAGTTTTCCACAGGAATCTGAAGATAATGCGTGAAAACAACAGTGAAAAATCCCCAAACAAGTGTGGATTCAAGACATACATGCCCATTGATATTAAGGAACTTATCCGAATAGTCCCAGTATCTAACCTTAAAAAGCAGTTCCATCAAAACGCCCACAACGTATTCAAGGGCTGTAGCACCAACGCATCCTGCCAGGTAGACCAGGAGTATATTGGAATAAAAGGGTTTTGATACAACAAGCATCATTATCCCACCACTGCCATATAAAGGTAAAAAGGGGCCTCGCATAAAGCCCCTGTTTACAAACCTTTTATTTAATATAGATACATAAGTGGACTCAAAGCACCACCCAAAAAAGCTGTATAGATAGAATAGAAAAAGCCACTGATGTGGTAAATAATCAAACAAAGCAATCCCCCCAAAAACTACTTATTGTTCCGGATTTGAAAAATCTATTACCGGATTATCAGGCTCTGTTGTCTTTTCGACTGATATAGCCTTAAGAACAGGTCCTTCACCCTGATACTCCTCAACATACTGCTTTTCAACCTTTGCAGTAACAAGAACCCAATCCTTTTCATTAAGATCAGCTACCTTGTCATACTCACATGCAAAGCCCAAAAACTGCATATCCTGCGCACAGCATGTCATTGCCATTCTTCCCGGAACAAAGCGGTTCTCAGGGAACTCTGTTGGCTTAAGCACCATACCTTTAAATCTGACCGTTTTACCTTCATATCTGTCAACATGGTCAAGAGCATCAAGATAGAACATTCCATAGCCATAGTTGTTGAGATCGATAGGATTAGCATTAAGGTCAAAAGGAAGATCCTCATCCAGAGTTACGTCCACTTCACCATTTCTATCTTCAAAGATAATATCAGCCTTCTGGTTGATAGCCTTAACATTTCTTTTATAAGAAGCAAGGTCCTCAATTCCATCGCAGCGGTTGAATAAAATAAGGTCAGAATTTCTGATCTGCTCTGCAAGAAGAGACTTCATGTTGTTGAAATACAGTTCAAAACTTGAAGCGTCTATTACAGTTATCTGCTGCTCAAGATTCCACATTACAGGGAGCTTTAAGTTCTTAAAGTTCCACATTCCGTTATACTCAACAAGGATTCTCTCAGGATTGTGCTTTGCATCAAGCGCAATAAGCGCATCCGGATTAAAGTCTTCCTCGTCTTCTATTTTCTCAATAACAGTGTTTGTAGATTTTAGAAGCTTTTCTTCGTAGTCATTCTCGCCATCCTCACAGACGATCAAAAGAGTCTTGCCTTTTGTCCTGAAGTAAGGCTGTGCAATTGTATATCTGAAGAAATCTGTCTTTCCACTGTCGAGAAAGCCATTGATTATATATACTGGTTTCAAATTAATTCTCCTTATCATAATCGCTTAACTTCTGTCTATCAAAGTCTGCGGAAGAGCTTCTCAAGGTTCTCCTCTTTAAGTTCAGATCCGATTACGCAGAACTTACCTGTTACATCTGCTGCACCCTTACGAACATCAGCTTCACCAGGTACATAGTCAAACTCGATCCATGATCCGTCTGTGCTTGGAACAACGCCCTTTGTACGAAGAACGATACCAAATCTCTCATCATCCTCGAGCTGAGCCAGCATGCCCTTTATCTCATCCTCTGTATATTTGAGAGGTGTCTCCATTCCCCAGCTGATAAATACATCTGCTGCATCATGGTGATGATGATGCTCATGCTCATCGTGATCATGGTGATGATGTTCATGTTCGTCCTCATCATGATCGTGGTGGTGATGATGCTCATGCTCATGCTCATCTTCGTCATGATCGTGGTGATGATGATGCTCATGTTCATGCTCATCTTCATCATCGTGGTCGTGGTGATGGTGGTGCTCATGCTCATCTTCATCGTCATGGTCGTGGTGATGGTGGTGGCAGCACTCATGCTCTTCATCGTCATCATCATGGTGATGGTGGCAGCAACACTCATCCTCATCGTCGTCGTCATCATCGTGGTGTGCACTGTAAACTACTGGGCCGTCCTCAGCAACAGTCTTGTGGCTTCCATGGTGATGATGGTGGTGATGATGCTCCTGTTCCTGCTCCATTACAAGCTTTAAAAGCTCTGCCTCGAGGTCGTTGTTACCCTCAAATGTATCAAGAATTTCTTTTCCTGTGATCTCATTAAGAGGAGTTGTGATGATAGTAGCCTTTTCGTTATGCTTACGAATAAGTTCTACAGCCTCTTCGATCTTTTTCTGATCAGCCTTGTCTGTTCTTGTAAGGATGATTGTTCCGGCGTTCTCAATCTGATTAATGAAGAACTCACCGAAGTTCTTGATATAAACCTTTGCCTTTGAAACATCAACAACAGTAACAGCGCTGTTGAGCTCCATATCATCAGAAGTATCTGCAATATTCTGAATAGCTCTCATAACATCTGAAAGCTTACCTACTCCTGAAGGCTCGATAAGGATACGCTCAGGTGCGTACTGCTCCATAACCTGCTTAAGTGAAGTCTCAAAATCACCTACAAGTGAACAGCAGATACAACCTGAATTCATCTCTGTGATCTCAATTCCGGCTTCCTTTAAAAATCCGCCGTCAATTCCGATCTCACCAAATTCATTTTCAATAAGAACTACCTTAGTTCCTGCAAGTGCTTCCTTTAAAAGCTTCTTTATAAGAGTTGTCTTACCAGCTCCCAAAAATCCTGAAATAATATCTATCTTGGTCATTATATCTCCAATCTGCACATTCATTGTCTGTGCTATAACTACTACAACAAGGTCTATTCTATAGCAGCCCACAAATGAATGTCAAGAAAGGGGGAAATGCGTCTGTTATTCATTATCAGTAGTCTGATCAGATGCGCAATCAGTAGACGCTGCATCGTTTGCTTCTTCTTTTTCCTCTTCAACTCCGTCATCATTTTGATTATTGTTCTCAGAAATTTCATAATTATCAAAAGAGCTTGTGTCTAAACTGCTCTCCTGTTCTACAGATTCTGACGTAGATGATTCATCAGAAGTTTCTTTTTCCAGAGCATCCGTCTTCTCAACAGACATATCCTTTACATTTTCAGGATTGTCCGCTGTACTCTTTTCATGCGCTGCCTCTTCACTCTTCTCTTCATCCCCATTCTCGATCGGTGAAATCTGTTTTACGTCAGAGGCTCCTTCCGTGCTCTCATCTATCGGCACTTTAAATACAACACTATCTTCGTCAGAAAACTCAAATTCCTTAAAGAGACTTGTCAGATCCATCGTCTTATCAGAAACCATCATATGTGAAGTCATTACATTCCTTGGGCTTGGCACATTAACTGTGCTGTTATAGTCCTTATAATTCTGGCCAAAAGAAATATGCGCTTTCAGTATCTGTCCGTGGACATAACCACAGGATGGGCGGTATCCCAAAAGCTGTCCATCCTCATATTTACATATTTTTATCTTATTCATATGCACTTCAGGGTCGCTCTTACCTCTGTCACGGAAGACATTGATATCTGTAGTGGACTCTGAGTGGTAGCCGTCATCTGAGTCATATTCCGCTCCGCAATAGTTACAGCGCCATCTGAAGATAGGATCATCGCCGTTATCACGGTCTGTCACATGATACAGATTATCGCAATCTTTTCTCGTTCTATATGAATACCAGTACTCGATCTTATAGCAGCTGTCAGTGTGTTTGTGGTTTACAGCAACGTTATAGCATCCGCCCTTTCGGCTGGCAGGAACATATTCTTCATCGCATACCTTGCTTTTTTCTTCCTTGTGTTAGTGGTACTCA
>JAEEGH010001083.1_pt1 | contig 81511 bp, 64 predicted proteins | sample 9134181 | NCBI WGS metagenome assembly JAEEGH01 (sample SAMN16246544, study PRJNA631951) | gut metagenome | biome: gut microbiome; feature: rumen; material: DP-attached | host: Bos | place: Iran: Karaj | collected 2018-10 | reverse complement strand
TCTATCCTCGGGGTAGGCGCAGGCAACGTGTTTCCGCACACGTCTTTCACCACCGGCAACGCTGCAGGTGGCGTCATGGTCGATGCAAGACACTCCACGGTGCTCACCGTGTCCACCTCGCCTTCCTGATGCGGTGGGGTTACTCGATCTATCAGTCTTGTGAATGTCCAGTTGCGTGTGCGACCGGTGCAGTCGGAGAATGTATAGGTCCACGTCTTCGTGCCTGTGCATCCGTCGTACGTTCCTCCTGTCGCCATCGTGGCACTGCCCGTAAGGTCTATGCCGCAGTTGGTCGTCACCGTCGGCAGAGTCGGCGTGAACGCCGGGTCGTCGCACTCCACCGTGTCGCGTGTGGCCACATTGCCCTCAAAGACTATAGAGTCGGGTCTTATCGTATAGACGTAGTTCCACACGTAGTCGTTGCCGTTCACGGTGTAGGTATATCTGTACGTCCTCGTGCCGCAGCCGCCGTTCGCCTCTATGCCTGTCGCCGGGTCGTCTATCGGGTTGTTCGCGTCGGGAGTGTAAACTATCGGTTCTCCGCATACAGTACGTGGCGTCGGCTCCTGTGGCGTCGCCTGGCTTATGCACGAAACCACACTTGATCCTCCAGGAGTTTCAGTGAAGGATGACGGCACTATTTCGTAGGTCAACTTCCACGGATATGTCTGACCGGCGCAGTCGGTGTATCGGTAATTGAACACCACCTGTCCCGCATTGGTACTTGCATTGTAACCGCTCATGTCAGGTGTACCCACATGCTCTGCCGTCACAGTGTTGCCGCAGGCATCTGTCAAATTGACGGGCAAGAAGGTGTTCGAGGTGTCCGACAGACATGGTATTGTTGACACACTGTCGATAGGAACCGTCAGGTTGGGATGAGTCACCGTGTAGGTGTATGTCCACTGGGCAGGATGATTCGCGCAGTCTTTATAATTATATGTATATGTTATTGTGCCATTGCAGTTCGTCACCTGATTGTTCATCACTGGCGAACCATCCAACGGCAGCAACGTTGTTCCACAAGCATCCGTCACCGTAGGTTCAGTGATCAAGTCTGCTCTAGCCTCTGACACACACTCCACACCCAATGCATTGGTCACTGGTGATATGCTGATATCGTCCGCCACGTTGATGCGTATCGTCTGTACTATCTCATTGCTCACCTTATCGCAGAGGTCAGTAACCTTATATTTACGCGTGACCACTATCGGGCATCTGCCGCTGTATGACTCAGTGCTGGACAGCGTGAGCTGTGCCTTGTTGGTAGTGCAGTTGTCGGTTATGGTGAGAGAGCCGCCTAGATTCCCGGCCTCAGTCTCCAGTGCGGCCACTGTCGTAACTGCAGGATACAGTGTAGCCAACTGACTGTAGTTGCAACCATCAACGTCTTTGGCGGGCAGAGTATAAGTGCTGGCGACAGGTGCTTGGTCGTCTTTCACCGTAATGGTTATTGGTGTGGCGGTATTCTTACATCCGTAAACGTCCACCACGTTGAGTCTCACCTGATAGGTGGTGTTGCAGTTGTTGCCCGGTATCGTTGCCGTCACCACGTCACTGGTCGCCGCCACAGTTGCTGTGTTGTGGTCGAGCGTCAATGTGCCACTCCAGTTATAGGTGTAGTTCGGATTAGAAACCGTCGTGTTACCAGTTATGTCGATAGTTCCTGCGTTCGGGCATATCTCATCTGTTATCTCGTTTATGGTAGCCACCGGTGCAGGACGCACATGGATGGTCTTAATAGCCTGTGCCGAGCAGCCATCGAGAGCCAATGTCACCGTGACAGTCTTGTCGCCTGCGCCAGCCCACTGGGCCACGATGCTGTTCGTGCCTTGTCCGCTCACGATGGTGCCGCCGTCAACATTCCATGTGTATGTGAAGCTGTTGTCGCCTGCCGTCTCTGTCAACGTCAGCTGTGTGTTCTGCTCCGATGCGGTGACACAGATATCCTCGTTGCCCGATATCACCGGAGTGATAAGGTTGGTGATGTTCAGGGTTATCGTCTCGGTCTGCTGGCTGCACTGCGGTGTCTGGTTGCTGACCGCCACCACCTCGAAGGTGTGTGTGCCGAAAGCATTTGGCGTACCGCTGATGTGGCCGTTGTTATACGTCAGCCCTATGGCTGCCAACGCTGTCTGCAATGCTGCCGCATTGCTTATCGTGCCGTTGGTCACCGTTATGTCAATATCGGTTATTGCAGCTCCGAGGCACTTGGTCTGCGTCTGGTTGCTTACGTTGAGTGTCACCTCCGGGTTGATGGTCACCGTTATCTGGTCGGTGGCCGTACAACCTGCCGGGTCGGTGGCCGTCACGGTGTAGGTGGTCTCCGTCGAAACGGTGGCCGTCACGCTGGCTCCAGTAGTCGGGTTCAATCCCGTGGTCGGAGTCCAAGCGTAGGTCAGTGCGCCGTTGCTGCTGCTACCTGTAGCTGTAAGCACGGTGTCGCCTCCGGCACACACGCTAGCGCCTGCATTAGTAATGTCAACTGTTATGTCCTTGGCAGGTATTATCACGTTGACCGTAGCCGTAGCCGGCTTGTTGCAAGTGCCTCTCACGGTAACCGTCACAGGTATCGTCTGCTGTGCGTTGGTCTGGGTGTATTCCGTTCCGACTGCCACACTCTGGCTTACAAACTCAACCGTGCCGCCGCATGGGTCGCTTGCCGCTGCGAGGGTCACCGTCGAAAGGTCTATCATCTTATATTTACATCCGCTGGTGCCCATCGTCGCGTTCTGGTTGGCAATAGCACCGATTGTCGGAACCTGCGATTCGGTCCAGGTGTAGGTAATCGACTTCTCCACAGCCGCGTTGCCGCAGTTGTCGCTCACATTGGCCGTCCAAGTTCTCTTCCTGGTACATGTGCCTGTGTTCTGCACCGTTCCTGGCACCACTGTAGGCACAAGCGTGCCGGCACAAGCATCAGTGGCGGTGAAGGTGGGTGCTGTAACCGTTGCTGGGTCGCAACCCCAATCTTGGTTGTTGGTTGCTGTTGTAGTAATCGTCGGCGGCGTGTTGTCAACCGTACGGAATGTCTTGTTGGTCGATGCCGGGCAACCGTTGCCGTCCTTGAGCGTAAGACTCACCACATACTCATGACATGAACCATCACTGGCTATGGTAGCATTGTTTCCACTACCACTTATGGTTCCGGCACTGCCGTCAGTAACTACACTCCAACTGTAGTTCTGATATGTACCTGTTCCACCGCCGGGGGTAGCTGTTACGCTATAGTTGCTGCCAGCCGCAAGCGGACAGCCATTCGCTGGAGTACTGAGCGTAACCGTCACCTCATCGCGATCAGATATCACAACCGTCTGCTCGCTCTTGCAGTTTGTGGTATCACGCACAAACACAGTGTAAGTTCCAGGAGCCAGATGATCCCATGTATATGATACGGCGTTCAAAGAATCCGTGCGAGTTGGCGTGTTTCCATTTGCGCCAATATAATATGCGCGCTGTCCGCGACCATTGGTGGATGTCAACGTTATGGTGCCGTCATTGGCGCCGTGACATGTTACATCTGTGTGGGTAACACTTGACGAACAATCAACACACGGGTCGGGGGCCTGATAAACAGCCAGCTTGATACAATCTATGGCCGAGAATGTGGCACCCAAATGGTGAATGGCACCATCCGACGGCACTTGCAGCGAATACGGTGTAGGCGAAGTGAACGGAGCACTGAACGTCTGCGACACCGGCGGGTTCGCCGTCTCGTCGGTTATCACCAGCGTACCGGTGGTAGGTGCTTCCGTGAAGTAGATCTCTCCGGACACAGTGTAAGTATTGTTCGCGGTATTGCATGGCGTCGTATGCGTAGTTATTACGTTGATGTCGCAGTTCGACACAATGTTGCAGTCGGCCATACCGGCACCCGCCGCGCCAAGGTTAGTCTGCGTGAACGAGATTGTTCCTTCACGATCTCGATAATTGGCCACCAGCACCACATAGTAGTCTCCAACCTGAGCATTATCTATCTGCATATACTCTTCAGAAGAGGATGAGCCTCCGAAATCGACCAGATTGCCATACGGAACAGCCAATGCGATAGTACTACATACGTTACCATAGTCATCTATCTCATAACTGGTGCTCGACCCTTGATATGGATCGTTATCCATTCCCCATCCTTCAGCACCCGAATAGTAATACCATGTACCTGTTCCATTCGTTAGGCTATCTTTATGACAAGTGAAGTTTCTAAAAGGTCCCCAACATCCGAAATCAACGTCACCAGCCGTTGAGGAAATGGTCATCTCCAATCGACCCGACTGAGATATCTGCAAATACCACCACGATGGATTTACAAAGTATTCGCACATGCCTGCAGGGCAAGGCTGTCCTGTCGCTGCTGTCAAAATCACTCCATTATGTTCGTCATTCGAAGCACAGAAAGCTTGTGCATCTTCACAATCTCCTGCGCCCTCGATTGTATCTGGCTCTGATGCATACACTGCATATAGCATCACGTCCCCACATGTAAGGTCTATGGATTGTCCTGCTGTATAGCGCGTACCCGAACCGCTCGTATTCTCATACCATCCTATAAAATGGTGAGCGCTGCTACACACCGGCGTCGTATTGGGGATCGTAGTCATCGTTCCCGTATAGGACCACGTCGCGGGCGTCGCGGTGCCGCCGCTGCAGTCTGCCTGCGTGTTATAGGTTATTGTATGAGGCGTTGTGCCGCACTGGACAATCAATGTATATGTAGCAGTGGTGGCACAATAATCGTCGGTCTTGGCTACGGTGGCGGTGATTGTTGTCGTTCCCGGACCTTGCACTGTAATTGCTCCAGTGTTTCGGTTCACCGTAGCCACCGATGTGTTCGACGACTCATAAGTCACAGCTCCGCCGCTCTGGTTTACCGATATGGTCTGACCTGCACATGCACTGCCGTTCACACAGTACACGGTCGTCTCGTCAAACGAGAACTCCGGCATGGTGCAGCACTGTATGCAGAACTTAATATTAGGACGCGTTGCATACGTTATGCCAGACATCGATGAATACACATTATTTGCATCCAATACTATTGAGCTGCTACTATATTCATATCGTGTCATGCTGGTTGCATCCGTACCGTAGAAAAACCAGTCATATGTTGACACCGTACCTCTTGAGCGCACTGCTACCACAATATTGCTGACGCCATCCCATTCCAATGGTGTTGTCAGGTTTATTGCATTCCAACCGGCTGTAAATGTATAATTACCTGAATACACCAACCGCAAATTTGCATCAGTAATCCATCCACTCTCTAACGAAGTCGCTGATGTTGTTCCAATATACACATCTATCGGCATACTTAGATCAGCATACGTAGAAGGTCCTTTATATTGGAACTTTATGTTGTTGATTACTCCTGAGCATGCGCCGGCAGCAAGAATTTCCGACGCCGTGTAAAGCTGCTGGGAATATCCATAATCTTCAGTCTGGTATGTGTATACCGGAGCCTTCGATGTGGTGGCAGTACCATTTCCAACCCGCGTACAACCGTCACCTACATTGATGGTATATGTGGCATATTTGTCACAATAACCATCCGATGCCGGCCATTTCGCCGTCACCGTCACCGTACCTTCCATACCAGCCACGGTCGACACTGTCTGCGTTGCTGCATTGAAAGTTGCAATACCCGCCGGGTTACATGTCATAGTATATATCGCATTCGGCACGCTGGGGATGCTTTGAGTATAATATTCCCCTGCCACAAGTGACACACTCGTGTTAGCAAAAGCAAAATCGCCTGGTCGGGGATCACAGTCATGAACAATACAGAACTTAGTGTTTGGACGATATGAAGACAACGATGTTGAACCAGATGGAGGAAGACTTGTATTGCTATAATTGTTATCGTCCGACTGGCTGTATAACTGCAACACTGGGCCAGATGATGACCCATTATAATAGAAACTACCGTAATAATCGTACGAACCAGTGTTTTCGTCAATCACCATAAGCAAGTTTCCTCCTGTATAGCCGAACGGAACATCCAGTTCCACCCATGCCCATCCTTGCGTAGAATAGTCCAATGTGCCAGTATAGACTGGCACCAAACCAGCGGTTATCCAAGATGTACTGGTTGCAAACTCTTCTACATTCGTATTAGCCAAATATATCGTAGCAACCGTACCCACTGTCATAGCCGACGAACTGGCATACTGGAAAGCCACAGCGTTAATGGTTCCAGGAATTAAATTCAGTTCTGAGCCCTTGTATAATATTTGTCTATACGAGTAACTGTAACTTGTATTCACGGGACCGTATGAACTACTACTAGTGGTTGATGTCCCTATCGTATAGGGTTCTCCCTCGCAGTTATATGATGTTGACGGACCTGAACCCGTACCGCCACTACAACTGCATGATATCGTCACGGTGAACGATGAATTATAGTCTTCGTCATAGTCATCAAAATAAAGGGTAATCCAACCTCCTGTGGTAGAAGAGAAAGATGATCCAGTAGGCGAATCTAAATCCCAATAATCCTCACCAAAACTATCTTCGGTCATACCTTGTGACAATTGCAACCAATCGTCTCCCCGTATGCCATTCGTTGTCAATGTCGCCGTAATAGTACACCCTGAGGGAGCCTTGAACGACATCCATCCTTCATTCTTGCTATGGTTATTTTGGTCGCTCTCAGTTATCACATATGTTTTCGAACACGACGTACACGAACCCAGTCCCGTAGAGCTGGTGCTTGAATTACCACACATATCGTAGTACCTGCTCCTGGTGTTATTTGCATTCCAGTTGATGGTCTGCGTCGTCTGCGACATCGCATACGTTGGCAACAGCAACACCGCCATCATCATCAGCCACTTCATCGGGCTTTTCACTTTTACCTTTGTCGAAACTGCAGCACTTCCTCCTTGCTGCGCCTTAACGAATAATCTTCTCATCATATCTTGTGTGTGTTGGTTATAATTAACATTTTCTCACAAATTACCTATCACTCCTTTTCTTGGTTCATCTCCGCATAGTATCTCCTCAAAAAGACGTTCATCTCATCGACCACCCATTCAGGATTAATATCGGCATCACCGTCAAGCAGGAACCTATCTTGATTGATATAAACCTTAATACGGCTAAGCCTCATCACAGAAAGCAGATGTTCCTCCATCTTATCGGCAACAACCTTATCAGTCGGCAAGCCCGTGGCTCGCACGTAGGTTACCTGGTTCCCATCAGGATAGGTCTTCGTAGCCAACACCTCAACAAATTTCACATAGATCTTCTGATTGTCTTTACCATCAGATGACGCTTTTGTCTGCCCCATAGTCACCATCGGCAACATCAAGACTGCCAATAACATAAACCACCTGATATGGCTTTTCACGTTTACTTTAGTTGAAACTGCGGCGATGTGTGTGGGCCGCTGGTTAGAGAATACTCTTGATTCCATGTTTATGTGTGTGTTTTTGTTTTTCCATTCGCATACATACGCGTGCAGAAAAGACATCTCGGCGTTGATTTTCAACGATTTGTCATAAAATGAGCGCACCTTTGTACATAGCAAATATACGCAATTATATATATAATCGCAACAAAATTTGCGTTAAAAAAACAAAAAGGGGTCAGCGGCCAGGATTCAGCCGTCAGTAAAAAAGGGGATTATGCTTCAGCCATAAGGACTTTACTTCAGAGGAGACAGAAGGTTCACACAGTTTTATTGCACCATCCCTTGTCGTCACATTCCTCCAGAAGTTCTGCCATGGTTTTCTTCAAGAGGGGATGCTGGAAACGGGGCATCAGGTCGGCCAAAGGATGGAGGACAAAACGGCGGAGGGGGAGCCGGGGATGGGGGACAGCCAGATCAGGCTCGCTGATGACTTGGCTGTCGTAGAAGAGAATGTCGATGTCTATAGGGCGAGAGGAGTAACGGTAGTTTTTGGGAGAGGGTTGAGGGTTGAGAGGTATTGGGGAGGTATTGGAGAATTCTGAAGATTGGGAGCATTCAGAATTTGCGGGGATTTCGGATTCTTTTGGTCTTTGGCGGCCCAGGGCTTTCTCTATCTGCATGGCTGACTGGAGGACCTGGCGTGGGGAGAGGTCGGTCTCGAAGACGGCGCAGATGTTGAGGAAGTTGGGGACGGGACGGTCGAAGCCCCAGGGCTCGGACTCGTAGAGAGGCGAACAGAGGGACAAGGGGCCGACGGCGGCCTGCAGGCGCTGCAACGCCTCGCAGATCGTGTGACGGATGTCGCCCTGGTTGCCGCCGAGTGAGAGGACAACCGAATGGCAAGGCCAGGGGCGTTGAAGGTTGAAATGACAGGACGGAGGATTCTGAGAATTCAGGACAATCTGAGGATTTCGGCTGTTCTGACTATTCAGGGTTTCGCTTAGGAGTTTCAGGAATTGCTTTCGAGGCATTTCCTTTGCCCCCAGGGAGGCGAGGTGGCGAGTGGGCTGCTGGGCGTCGATGAAGCGGAAGTTGTGCATCGAGGCGTATTCCACAAGACGGACAAAGGCCACCTTGGAGGCGTCGCGGACGGTGTGGAACATCGACTCGCCGCAGAAGAAGGCGCCGAGGGAGACGCCGTAGAGGCCGCCGACCAGCACGCCGTCGAGGAAGGTCTCGAAGGAGTGGGCGTAGCCGGCACGGTGGAGTGCAACGTAGGCCGCAATAATGTCGTCGGTGATCCAGGTGCCGTCCTGGTCGTCGCGCGGCACACGGGAGCAGGCACGGACGACCTGTTCGAAGCAGGAGTCGATACGCACCACGAACTTGCCGGAGCGGACGATGCGGCGCAGGCTGTCGCTGTAGCGGAACTCATGCGGCAAGAGGACCATGCGCGGGTCGAGCGAGAACCAGAAAAGGGGACTGTCGGGCTCGCCGTCGGGCCAAGGGAAGATGCCGTGGGAATAGGCGTCGATGAGGGTGGCGACGGAGAGGTTGCCGCCGATAGCGACGAGACCGCGACCCATGGGGTCGGCGGTCTCGGGATCGGGGAATATGCTTTTATCAACCACAGTGCATGAAACGCTGCACAAGTTCAAGGGTTTTCTCGGAGTCGTTGCCAATCTCCTTGCGGAGGTTGCGGTCGTCGTAGGCGCGGAGGTCCTTGATGATGCCGTCGATGAGAGCGGGAGCAAAGATGCCCTTGTCCTCGTATATCTTGCGGTCTTTCTCCAGCACGTCGGCGCTGGCGGCGCAGCTGTCGGGCAGCACGGCGAGGCGTTTCAGCACCTCCTCGTGCTCGAAGATATTGACGCTGACGTAACGGTCTTTGGCGTACTGGACAGCGTTTTCCATCTCGAAGCCGTGACGGGCGGCGACGGTCATGCCGGCAAGCAGCAGATAGACGTTGGCGGAGCCGTCGGGGGTACGCAGCTCGATAGTTTGCTTATAGGTGAAATCGACGTCGGTGTTTTTCTCAAGCGGGTTGCAATGCGCCATCATGTTGCCGCTGCCCTTACTCCAGCCGAGGGGCACACGCACCATGGCCGAGCGGTTGCGGTCGCCCCAGCAGATGTTGGTGGGAGCCTCCTGATGGGGCACCAGACGGAAATAAGATGTGGGGTTGGTGTCGCCGAAGGCGGTGAGCGAACCAGCGAGGTCGAGTATGCCAGCTATGGCCTTGTGAGCCACTTCGGTGAGGCCGTTGTCGCCGACGTACATGTTCTTGCCGTCCTTGACGATGCGGGTGTGGATGTGCATGCCGCTGCCGGCCTTGCCGACGGTAATCTTCGGGGCGAAGGTGACGGTGATGCCGTATTCGTAACCCAGCTGGCGCATAATCCACTTGGCGATGACGAGCTGGTCGGCAGCGTCCTCGAGGGTGGTGGGCAGAAACTCAATCTCGTTCTGCTCGTACATGGTGTCGCCGACGGTGAAGTTGCCAACCTCGGAGTGACCGTATTTGATGAGGCCGCCACATTCGGCTATGAGCTTCATGGCCTCGACGCGGAACTCCTCGAACTTGCAGAAAGGCTGGGAGGCGTGGTAGCCGCGCTGGTCGGCCGGGAGATATTCGTCCTCCTTGGCAGCGATGACGTAGTATTCGAGCTCGCCCATGACCTCGAACTCCATACCGCCGGTGGCTTCGCGAAAGGCCTTGCCGGCTTTGGCGAGGGTGTATTCAGGAGCCATTTCGAAGGGCTCGCCGTCCTTGGTGTAGAAGTTGCAGAGGAGGTCGAGCGTGGGGATATCGGCAAAGGGGTCGATGAAGGCGGTGCGGAAACGCGGGATAACGTAGAGGTCGCTGCTGCCCGCCTCGAGGAAGGGGAAGAGGCTGGAGCCATCGACACGCTCGCCGGAGGTAAGAATCTCGTCGGCGTGGTCGAGGCTGTTGATGACGAAGTTGAGGGTCTTGAGGCGACCGTCGTGCGCCATGTAGCGGAACTTTATCATCTCGATGTCGAACTCGTCGATGACGCGGAGCATGTCGGCCTTGGTGAACTCACGCATAGGTTTCTGCAGGAACTTCACCAGGCGGTTTGGGTTGTGTTTGAAATTATCTTTGTTCATGATGTTTTATGTTTAGTGATTAGTGACAAGTGAATAGTGATTTGACAAATGTCAAATGGGACTGCAAAGGTACTATTTTAAAATGAATGTTGAAAGGTTTAAGTGCGATTCCTGTTTTTTTGTCACTATTCACACACATCCAACAGCACACAAACGGATGGAAAAAGAGCGACACCGAGCATAAAAATTTAACATTTATTCTATTGTTTTTATCCACGACAATATTTATCTTTGCAGTGACAATCAGAAGACAGCATAATCACACAATGCCGTATATTCCAGTTGATTATATTGTATTGATGAAATACAGCCAGTCGTAAAGGTGCATTTTTGCCTTTTCATAAGCATCTGAAAGGCAGCGCCAAAAAAGCATCCCCTCCGTATCACCACCGAATCAACGACGTATCAACGCCGTATTTGGTTCGTATCACCTCCGTAGCAACTATGAGGTATCGCCGTGGTTTCTATATGTCACATTCGAGGCACCTCCATGTCAGGGCTATGGCAAGGGCATGGCGACGGAGGGTATTATTTGCAGTTGAGGCAATAAATGTTGAGGTTTTGCAGTTAATTAATAATGTCGAGGCTTTGAGGCCGGAGACAGAGTCCAAGGACTCAGGCAATAACACATCACAGGAAATAAAACAACAAAATCATAAAGCCATGTTCAAAAAAGAGACCTACATCGCACGTCGCGAGCAGCTTCGCAAAGATGTGAAGCACGGCATCATCATCATCCAGGGCAACCACGAGGCGCCCTGCAACTACAAAGACAACACCTACTGGTTCAGACAGGACAGCACGTTTCTCTATTTCTTCGGTCTTCAGAGGGAAGACCTGGTGGGAGTGCTCGACTGCGACACCGGCAAGGACTACCTCTTCGCCAACGACTACGACATAGACGACATCATCTGGACAGGCCCGCTGCCGAGTGTGAAGAAGCTCGCCGCCAGCGTGGGAGTGAAGAACAGCGGCACCCTGGCCGAGCTGCAGGACTTCTGCACCAACGCCGTGGGGATGGGGCGCAAGGCGCACTACCTGCCACCCTACCGTTCGGACAACCAGCGCCAGCTGAGCTGCCTTCTGGGTATCAAATACGCCTCCGTGCCGATGTACGCCTCGCTGGAACTCATAAAAGCCTGCGTGAAACAGCGCAGCATCAAGAGCGACGAAGAGATAGCCGAGATAGAGAAAGCCATCGACACCGCCTACAACATGCACGTCAGCGCCATGAAGCAGGCGATGCCCGGCCGCTACGAGTATGAGCTGGCAGGCATCATGGAAGGCGAAGCCTGGAAGGGCAACGGCCCCGTGAGCTTCCCCATCATCATGACCGTGCACGGCGAGACCCTCCACAACCACGGCCATAACAACAAGCTGGCGAAAGGGCGCATGCTGGTGATGGACGCCGGATGCGAGACAGCCATGAACTACTGCTCCGACATCACCCGTTCGGTGCCGGTGGGAGGCAAGTTCGACGCCCGCCAGAAAGCCATCTACGAGATAGTGCTGGCAGCGCAGCTCGAAGCCATACGCATCTCGCGCCCAGGCATCACCTACAAGGAGGTGCACACCGAGGTGAGCAAGATACTGGCACAAGGCTACAAAGACCTGAAGATACTGAAAGGCCGCGTAGAAGACATCGTGGCAAACGGCGCGCACAGCCTGCTGATGCCTCACGGCTTGGGGCACATGATGGGACTCGACGTGCACGACATGGAGAACTACGGCCAGATATACGTAGGCTATGACGAGCGCACCCGCCCCAGCGAGCAGTTCGGCTTGGGCAGCCTGCGCTGTGGACGCAAACTCGAGAAAGGCTTCGTGCTGACCGACGAACCAGGATGCTACTTCATACCCGCCCTCATCGACAAATGGCACGCCGAAGGCACCAACAAGAACTTCATCAACTTCAACGAGCTGGAGAAGTGGAAAGACTTCGGCGGCATACGCATTGAAGACGACATACTCATCACCGCCAAAGGCTGCCGCGTGCTTGGCAAACCCATACCCAAGACCATCAAGGAAATCGAAGAGACGATGAGAGGCTAGCCCCCATTAGGCAGAGCCGTCAAGTCACGGGCCATAATTGTCAATTTTAACATTACACAATTCACAATCAAAAACCAACAAAGCAACCATCATGAACAATATAGAAATCGTAATAGAGAACTTCAACGAACGCAGATATGTGGAACACGGCACCTCGCTGGCCGAGATTGTACGCCAGAGCCACGACCAGTTTATGGAGCTGACGGGCGGCAAGCCCATCCTCGGCGCACTGGTCAACAACCGCATACAAACCCTGCAGTACCGAATCTACAACCCCCGCACAATCGAATTTTTCGACCTCAGTCACCGTCAAGGCAAGCGGCTCTTCCAAAACTCGCTAGGGTTCATGATGTACAAAGCTGTCAAGGACACCTACCCCGACGCACACCTCATCTTCGACCACTCACTGCTCAACGGCACCTACTGCCGCATCGAGGGCATAGACACCGACCACGCCACCGTACGCGACAACATCACACGCCGCATGTCGCAACTGCAGCAGCAAGACCTGCCATTCAACAGCAAGGTGATGCTGAAGGAGGACGCGCTGAAGCTTATCTCCAAGGAGGACATTCCCGAAACCTACCGCCTGCTCGAATCGCTCAAGCAACTCTATATCGAGATGCAGTTCCTCGACGGGACAGTACACAAACTCTCCTCACGCACCGTGCCCTCAACCGGATGTCTCACCGGATGGACACTCGACCTCTTCGAGGACGGCTATCTCCTCAACATGCCCGAACCTGAAATCAACTACCATTTCGACCGCGCTGACAAGCTCTTCAACATCTTCCAGGAGCACCACGGCTGGGTGAAACTGCTGCGCATACCCACCATCACCGACCTCAACACTATCATCAAAGCCGGAGGCGGCAACCGTCTTGTCCAAGTGGCCGAAGCACTGCATGAAAAGAAATACGCCGAGATTGCCGAGCAGATCCACCAACTCAGCGACCACGTCCGGCTCATCCTCATCGCCGGCCCATCCTCGTCAGGCAAGACCACCTCGTGCCGGCGCCTCACCGTGCAGCTCAACGTTCTCGGTCATGACGTCAAGCAGATCTCACTCGACGACTACTTCGTCTCACGCGACCGTACACCCAAGCTCCCCAACGGTGAATACGACTTCGAAAGCATCGTCGCCCTCGACATACCACTCCTCAACGACCACCTCACACGACTCTTCAACGACGAAGAAGTCGCCATACCCACTTTCGACTTCATCAAAGGCGACCCCTATTTCAGCGGCAAGACGCTCTCACTAAAACCCAAGAAGCTCCTCATAGTCGAAGGCATCCACGCCCTGAACCCGAAACTCACGGCACAGATTCCCGAGTCGATGAAGTTCAAGATGTACGTCTCGGCGCTCACCCAAGTCGCCATCGACGACCAGAACATCATCCACTCAAGCGACAACCGACTGATACGCCGCATCGTGCGCGACAACAGCTTCCGCGGATGGAACGCCCACGAAACCCTGAAACGCTGGGACAACGTGCAAGCCGGCGAGCGCAAACACATCTACCCCTATCAGGAGAACGCCGACGTGATGTTCAACAGCGCCCTCTTCTACGAACTCGCCATGCTCAAGACCTATGCCGAGCCGCTGCTGAAGCAGGTGCCAGAGAACTGCAAAGAGTACGCCGAAGCCTGCCGTCTGCTCAACTTCATAGAACTGATAGAACCCATCGACCCGAAGTTCATACCGCCGACCTCTATAATGAGAGAATTCCTCGGCGGCAGCAGTTTCGAATATTAAAAATCGAACGATATGTATTACATACAATTCATCTTTCATTGGGCAGCCATCGGATTCCTCCTGTGGCTCCTCTACAAAGTGGTCATGGCATTCATCGACTGGATAAAACGCCACTAACTAACACATTCACGCCATCAAACATTCAAGCAATCACGCACAAATGAAAGTTCTCCTCCTCACCGGCTACCTAGGAAGCGGCAAGACCACGCTGCTCAACAGAATACTGAACAATCGCAAAGGCATCAAGTTCGCCGTCATAGTGAACGACATCGGCGAAGTCAACATCGACGCAACACTCATAGAACAAGGCGGAATCGTAGGGCAGGGCGACGACAGCCTCGTGGCGTTGCAGAACGGATGCATCTGCTGCACGCTTAAGATGGACCTCGTCAACCAACTGCGCGACATCGCCCTCATGCAGAAGTTCGACTATGTAGTCATAGAAGCCAGCGGCATCTGCGAACCCGAACCGATAGCACAAACCATCTGTTCGATACCGTCACAGATTCCCGACTTCCCCGCCGACGCCCTGCCGCGACTCGACTGCATAGTCACAGTGGTTGATGCACTGCGTATGCGCGACGAGTTCAAGAACGGACTCGACCTGACCCGCCCCGCCATAGACGAAGAAGACATCGAAAACCTCGTCATACAGCAGATAGAATTCTGCAACATCATTCTCCTCAACAAAGCCTCGGAGGTGAAACCCGACGAGCTGGAACAGATACGCCAGATAGTGCGAGCCCTGCAGCCCAAAGCCGAGATTATCGACTGCAACTACGGCGACGTCGATTTCGACCGCATCCTCAACACCGGTATGTTCGACTTCGACGAAGTGGCCACCTCTGCCACCTGGGTGCACGAAGTGGAAGCCGGAGCGGAGTTGTCAGAATTGGCGGAATTGGCGGATGGGTCAGACGGGTCGGACTTGTCGGAGCATCATGAGCATGAGCATCACCACGAACACGAGCATGAACATGAACACCACCACCATCACCACCACGACCATGACGAAGGCGAAGCCGAAGAGTATGGCATCGGCACATACGTCTATTTCAACCGTGAGCCGTTTGACATCAACAAGTTCGACGACTTTGTGGCACGACGCTGGCCGAAGGGAATAATCAGAGCCAAAGGCATCTGCTACTTCTACGGAGAAGGCGACGTGTGCTACCTCTTCGAGCAAGCCGGCAAGCAAGTAGCCCTTAAAGATGTAGGCCAATGGTTCGCCACCATGCCAGAGAGGGAACTGCAACAACGACTGGAATGGGACAAGCAGCTGCAGCGCGACTGGGACCCCGTATATGGCGACCGCATGCAGAAGCTCGTCTTCATAGGGCAGCACCTCGACAAAACACTCCTGAAAAAAGAGCTGGACAACTGCCTTAAATACGTATGACAAAAACGGTTAACGCAATTGTCAATCCGACCGATATAATCTTTACACTATGATAACATTCTTAATTGCAGTAGTACTTCTGTTGCTCGGTTATTTTCTGTACTCAAAAATAATAGAGCGCATACTGAAGATAGACCCCACGCGCCAAACACCAGCCGTAGCACATCCGGACGGAGTGGACTATGTACCCATGAAGTCGTGGCGGATATTTCTCATCCAATTCCTGAACATCGCCGGAGTGGGGCCAATCTGCGGAGCCATCATGGGAGCTCAGTTCGGCACCGCCTCCTTCCTTTGGATAGTCTTCGGGTGCATCTTCGCCGGAGCCGTACACGACTTCATAGCCGCCTTCATCAGCATACGTATGGACGGCGCCTCCCTGCCCGAAATACATGGCAAATATCTAGGCAACGGCATGAAGCAGTTCATGCGCGGATTCACCGTCTTGCTCATGATCCTAGTCGGCGCGGTGTTCGTCAACACCCCCGCCGTATTACTCAACAACAACTTCACCCCCGACTGGAACATATACATCTGGGTTGCCATCATCTTTGCCTACTACCTTATCGCGACCCTCCTCCCGATTGACAAACTCATCGGCCGACTCTACCCCATCTTCGGATTTCTCCTGCTCGGAATGGCCGTCGCCATCGTGGTGGCTTTCATCGTCTACCGTCCCGACATGCCCGAAGTGTGGCAAGGACTGCAGAACAGCCACCCCGACGCCAAGCACAACCCCATCTTCCCGATGATGTTCATCTCCATCGCCTGCGGTGCGATAAGCGGATTCCACGCCACACAAAGTCCCCTGATGGCACGCTGCATGACCAACGAACGACAGGCACGCCCCATCTTCTATGGAGCGATGATCACCGAAGGCATCGTGGCCCTTATATGGGCTGCCGCTGCCACAGTCTTCTACCACGACCCAGTGTTGGCTGAGAAGACGATGGTTGACGGACATCCGCTGGGCGGCAACGCCATGGTGGGTGTGATAGCCAACGAGTGGTTCCCGCCCGTGATTGCCACCATCTGCATCCTCGGAGTCATCAGCGCCGCCGTCACCAGCGGCGACACGGCACTCCGCTCGGCCCGCCTCATCGTGGCCGACTTCATGCATGTCGATCAGAAACCAATCCCCAAACGACTGCTCGTGGCACTGCCGGTCTTCGTCCTGGCCGCCGCCTTACTGGTCTTCTCGCTGGCCAACCCCACCGGCTTCGACTACATCTGGCGTTACTTCTCCTGGGCCAACCAGGTGCTCGCCATGGTCACCCTCTGGGCCGTCACCGTCTTCCTATCCCGCAACACCAAAGGTCTCTGGTATCTCGTCTCACTCATCCCAGCGATGTTCATGACTATGGTCACCGTCTCCTTCATCTTTGTGGCCGAAAAAGAAGGATTGGGCACCCTTATCCCGCGCCCGGTCGGTTACAGCCTCGCCGCCCTCATAACCCTGCTCATTACGGGCCTGTTTCTATTCAAAAAACACCACAAAATGCAACTTTTTGATTGAATATTACGTTTATTAAGAGAAAAGTTGTACTTTTGTACCTCAAAAAGTTTTGAAAATGAAAAAGAACATAGCACTTGTTTTCGCTCTGCTGATCGCTGCCAGCGCCTTTGCCGGCAACAAACCAAAGAAATGCTCCCGTGAAGAAATGGGCATACATGGCAACGCCATCTACGTGCTCGAATTCACCTATAACCTACACGGCGGCAAGAACGGTGGAAAACAGCTTACATGCCTAGATTCAGTAGTGTTCGATTCACGCGGAAACTTCCAAGACAAATACCGTCGCAATAACGGTAAATACACTTGGTTTTCCTACTATTTCGACGTCAACGGCTACTCACTCGGCTGGAACGAATATGACAAGAACAACACCCTTACCGCACGTACCGCCTACCTCAACGACAACAACGGCAACTGTGTGGAACGCACCGCTTTCCTCAACGGTCAGATGACCCAGCGTGCTTCTTCCCGCTATGAGAACAACCGCCTCGTTGAGGAACAGAGCTACGACGAGAACGGCTCGATGGCTGAAAAGCGCGTCTTCAAATATGACAATCAGGGCAACAACACCGAGACCGAGTTCTACAGCCGTGACGGTGAGTTGACCCAGAAATACATCTACAAGTACGACAACAGAGGCAACCGCGTGGAGTGGCGTTTCTACGATGCCGACGAATTTCTCGTAGCCCTCACCACCTACTACTACGACGAGCACGACAACCTCATCGAGGAAAGCTCTTTCAACTACGACGAGCACCTCAACTGGAAGCACAGCTACGTCTATGAGTATGACGATGAGGACAACTGGGTCCGCAAGACCATCTACCGCAACGGCACACCCTATCAGGTAATCGAGCGCGAGATCGCCTTCCCGGTATATTGATCTCCAATCATACACCAAAAGACAAACCCGATTGAATCTTTTCATTCAATCGGGTTTTTACTTTGCCTTGATTCCCTTTTTAGAACAGTGACAGATGGCGCAGGCCTTTGTCGCAGTATTTTTTATATGGACACTCGTATGGCGTGGTGCAGCGGTCGCCTGGCGTGATGTCCGGTTCGCCACCTTTGAGCACCTCCTTCATGCAGGAGATGTTATTCGAAATCAGCGCATGCTGTAAGGCCAACTCCTCGGTGAGATTGACAATCTTGAAATTGGGGGACTGGTCAGACTGGTCGGACCTGTCGGACTGGTCGGGGTGGTCGGAATTCCCATTATACACTATTGAGAAACTGTTTATATTGTGGCAATGTGAAATAACATAGTGCTGCACCGCCGCATCATTCTTGTAGGTCTCGCTCAGCGTGCTGCCGCTCTTCACCTCATAGATATCCAACCTGCCGTCGGCGTTCTTGTGCACCACGTCGGCAAGGACGAGCACGTTGTCGAAAAGGAAGCCAGCCTCGAAGAGATCCACCTCACCATCACGTTGCAACACCTCCTCAGTAAACGCCGGATAGTCGTTGAAACGATTGCGCAAAGCGGCGCTGACATCCACCGCATCAGGAAACTGGTCTTTGAACAGACGCTCGAACTCGCGCCCACGGTCGAACTTACGCATCGTCTCGCGGCTGTACTGTGCCAGTTCAGGGTGATAGACATCGAGCCACAACGCACGACTGCATTGCAGCCCCCGAATATATTTCGACTTGCTGAGAAAGTACTTCATCGCAGCAGTTTGATTATCTCGTCGAGCGTGGTTGCAGACAGCAACCCACAGTCTCCATGCAACAAGCCCTCCTTCCGCATCAGGTCGAGCTGAGAGAGCAATGAACTATAAAAGCCATCGACATCAAACATTATCATTGGCTTGGCAGGCTTGTCGGCGTTTCCGCTGAAACGGCGCAGCTGGTTTGCCACCGCCACCTCGAACAACTCGTCCAATGTGCCTATTCCACCTGGTAAAGCCACAAAGGCGTCACACATAGCTATAATGCGCTCCTTCCGCTCTGCCATCGACCGCACCCGTATTATCTCGCTTACCTGTTGCGACTGGATTACGTCTTCGGGAAACAATGTCGGGATGACAGCAACCACTCTCCCACCCTCGTTCATAGCCGCAGAACTGACGACACCCATGAGGCCGAGGTTGCTTCCGCCATAGACGAGGGTGTGACCCTCCTTGGCGATGCGGCGGGCAAGGGCAGCGGCGGCCTCGACGATTTCCTTGTTGTGCGGCATCGACGAGCCGCAGAATAGTGCTACAGTCTTCATCAAATCACCACCACCTTTCGTGATGCCCCACTACGGTCAACCAGAACATACAACCCCTTTGCAAGGTTACGTACATCTACCCGGGTGACCCCCGGCTCGAAGTCATCCTGCATGACGGAATAGCCCCTGCTGTCGAGAAGCGTCAACACAGTGGACTCAGATGTCCTCACATAAAGGCAACCGGATGCAGGATTGGGCCAGACATCAAAGCGTGGAGCAGCCTCCCCAGGCTTGTTGCAACCCAGCGACGAACCGTCGCCGAGGAAGAACTTGTGTATGACGTCGAAGTAGTCGATGTCGTGGGTGGTGCTGTCGAGATAGAAGTCGTGCGAGCCACCGATGACTTTTATTAGTTGAAACTCGGCATCACCGCCAGTATATCTGTAACGCACGAAACTCAAGCCGTCGTTCACTCGGTCGGGCAGACTGTCGACTTCAGGCGTGCCAGCGCAGTCGTTCCAACCCGTCCAGAAGTTCACTATCGAATCGACGCCGATGCCGATATTGCCGAAATAAGACGAACCACCGTTCCAGCCCACCACGTTGTCGGAAGTGCCGTGGATGTGCAGCATGCGCACAGGTGCCACCGGCACCTCGTCGGCCAGGGCGAAGGTAATGAGGCCGCTGACGGGGGCGCAGGCGTTTATGCGGTCGCCGTGTTCGATGGCCATCTTATGGGTCATGAAGCCACCCATCGAGAAGCCAGTGAAGAAGAGGCTGTCGGTGTTCACCTTGCCAATGCCGGCGAGCGAGTCAACCAGCGCCAAGAAGAAGCCCGCGTCGTCGGCAGTACCGCCGAAGCCCACGTTCCACATCGTGCTGCCCTGCACGCTCATTGCCTGCGGCACGAGGATAATCCATCCGTATTCATTGGCCAGCGATGCAAAGTTCATATCGCTGGCACAACGAGTGATGTTGTCGCCCAAGCCATGCAGGAAGTACATCACAGGAAGCGCACCTGTGCGACCGGACGGTTCGAACATCAGATACTGCCGCTGAGTGTTCTGCCAGCGGAAAGTCAGCGTCTGGGCACCAGCCGAGACGAGCATCAGCAATGCAGCCGCCAAGAGCAATGTCTTTTTCATAATCAGATATTCTCAGAGAACAGCTTCTTAGTCGTTACCGTTTTTTGTTCTGCAAGGCTGTCAACCAAGTCGATGACATCCGACGGGAGTACAGGAGCAACGTACTCCATCCGCCTGAACTTCCAACGGCCGAAACCGTAGCGGCGGTCACCATTAGAGGCATAGAGCTCGTAGCGTTCCGACAATTTGAGACTTTTCTTGCCGATGTCCTCCATGGTCCACCTGATGCGGACCCCGTTACCATATATTATATGTATGTCACTGCCATCGATTGTATAAGTCAACTGCGACCGTACAAGCTCAACACCTTCGACAACCTCGTACGAGTATCCGATTCCTTTGCTATGGAAGACAAATCCCCAGTTGTCCATGTGTTCGATAGGTTCCGGGATATAGTCGTTGAAGATGGTCTCCTCAGTGAAGCCGTCTTCGGCATCGATCTGCCACCTGCCGACTATAAGTTCCTCATAATCTTTCTTACACGCCGTCAAGGAGACGATGGAAACCAAGACAACGCATACCGACAGAATTCTCTTTATCATAATAAAAAATATAAGCTGTTTGAATTATTTGCGTTTCAGCACGGCGTGCACCTTCTCGATGATGTCGGAGGCGCGGCCGACGGTGATGTCGGGAATCTGATTGGGTAGTTCCATATACATTATTTTACAATGTTATTATTCAAACCAAATTGTATCAGCTTTGATTAACAGAGGGCTGAAGCATGCTTGCCCGTCTTTGTTTATGCCAGTACCAATTTCAGAAAGATAGAGCGTTTTGTATGGGAGGTAGTAATCGTATGCTTCATTTGAGAGCATTTTTATATAGCGTCCTTTGAATCGTACATTTTTTGTTGTCTTTTCATTGATTTTTACAGCCATGTCTCTATCTAACAAGAGAACAACAATTCCTTTCACCACGCCATATTTCGATTGAAGCCGTATAGGATATTGCCCGTTCCGAGTCTCACCAAAACACTCAAACTCGAACTTTGTGCTATCCAACAGGTGTGGGTTTTTCTTTAATTCGTCCTTAAATTCTTTCTGGAATTTTCTGTCACGTTCATCTCGCAAAGCCGAATTGTCATTTTCGAGTTGGTTGTTGCTCAGAAAATCCTCTGCGAAACGTTCTAAGGACGTAGGTTCGTACTTTGGAATTTCTGGAATCTCCATATAGACGCTATCTGTCGTGGAGGTTCTTGGTTGATAATCGCATCCGGCTATCAGCCCGATGCCGCACAGCACCGCGAGGGTCAAAATTGCTTTCTTCATATACCTTTTATATTATATGTCATGTATCAATCTTTCGGCGGGGTTTGTTGCGGCGCGGCGGCAAGCCGCCGCGCCGTAATGTTGCCCAAGGGTTATTTCTTCTGCCAGCGCTTGAGCGTGGGGAAGTACTGGCGGAGCTGCTCGCGGTACTCGTCGGCGGTGAGGTTCAGGCCGGTGTTCTTGTTGAACTCGTCGAGGAACTGCACGCAGACCTCTATCATCTCGTCCATCGTGCAGTCCTGCGTGAAGTGGCCGTCGGCGTGGCAGTACTTGCAGTACTCGGGATTGTCGCTCACGACCTCGTCGCTGAGCGGCATTCCGCAGCTCTGGCAAAAACGCTGATATTCGGGGAAGGGATTTTCCATAGCCAATTGTTATTTGCGTTTCAGCACGGCGTGCACCTTCTCGATGATGTCGGCGGCGCGGAGGTGGTAGTTGGTGAGCATCTCGTCGGGTGTACCGCTCTCACCAAACTTGTCGTCCACAGCCACATACTCCATCGGAGTGGGGCAATGCATGGCGAGCGTCTGAGCCACGCTGTCGCCGAGGCCACCGTTAATGAGGTGCTCCTCGCAGGTGACGACGGCGCCGGTCTTCTTGGCGCTGGCCACGATAGCCTTCATATCGAGCGGCTTGATAGTGTGGATGTTGATAACTTCGGCGCTGATGCCTTCCTTCTCCAGCTGCTCGGCAGCCTGCAGGGCTTCCCACACGAGGTGACCGCAGGCGAAGAGAGAGACGTCCTTACCCTCGTTCAGGAGCTGGGCTTTGCCGATTTCGAATTTCTCTCCTTCGGGCAGGAAGCAGGGCATCTTGGAGCGACCGAGGCGCAGGTAAACGGGGCCGACATGCTCGGCGGCGGCCAGCGTGGCGGCCTTGGCCTGGTTGAAGTCGGCAGGCACGAGCACTGTCATGTTAGGCAGCACCTTCATCAGGGCAATGTCTTCCATCGTCTGGTGGGTGGCGCCGTCCTCGCCGAGGGATATGCCGGCGTGCGAGCCGCAGATTTTGACGTTCTTGTTGCTGTAGGCCATCACCTGACGTATCTGGTCATAGACACGGCCGGTGACGAACTCGGCGAAGCCCCCGATGAAGGGCACCTTGCCGCAGAGGCTCAAGCCGGCGGCTATGCCGACCATGTTGGCCTCGGCGATGCCACACTGGATGAAGCGCTCTGGGAACTCCTTGGCGAAGCCGTCCATCTTGACGCTGCCTTTCACGTCGGCGCTCAGGGCGACGACATTGCTGTTACGCTTGCCAGCCTCCACAAGGCCTTCGCCCATGCCGGCACGCAACTCTTTGCTTGATTTGATTTCGTAGTGAGTCATTGTTATTATTGTTTTTTGTTATCGTTTTCTGTTTTATGGGGTTAATGGGTTTTATGGGGTTAATGGGCGGTATGATTATCTTTACCCATTAGACCCATTCTACCCATTAAACCCATTGTTATCTCTGTAGGCTTTCCTCGCCCTGTACATCTCCTCTTTTATTCCCCCATTCTCGAGGAAATTCTTCTTTTGCCATTCTATCAACCCTTTTATCAGCACATCGCACTGGTGTATCAGTGTGATGGCGATATTGGCAATGGTCTCGTCAGTGCGGTCTTTTATCTTCTCGCGGTACACCGCCGAATCGAGGTGCCGTTTGCAGAACTCGCGGGTCTGCACACAGCGAGGGTCATCGTACGACCACTGCTCCAAGCCACGCACTCGCAGGTAGTCCTCGTAGTCGAGCAGCAGCTCATGCAGCGAGGCTCGGTTGACATTGGTGAGTTTTATTTCCATCTCTTTGGAGGTAACCCCGTCGATGTTACCCTCCGCCAAGTTCTGCTTACCACTCCGCGCCGCCTGCACCATCTGGTCAATGGTTCGATCGCCTTTTGCCAGGAACTTATTGGCAAAATAATAGGTAACGTCGTAAACACACTCCGCTTTCTGGAATGCCTTCAACGTCCTATAGTTGTTATCTTGCCGTATAAAGTTCCTTACCATTCTATTTAATCAATGCTGATACTATTTAGTCGTCATAAACACAATTTATTCCTTACTTTCTCTCATTCAATCTTTATTGCTGTCTGCTTGCCTGAGGCTATGGTGGCTGACAGACTTCTTGTCTTGCGGTTTTTGTCTTTCGCCGAGGGGCGCACTAGCAGAATGTAGTCGCCAGGCATCAGTATCAGGTTCTCGCCTGCGGGGTTCGGCACGAACTCGCGTACCAGCTGCATCCTGCCGTCGCGCATCTCGAAGACGCTGACCTGCCGCCTTGCCTTCATGCGCTCTATCATCAGCATCCCGGGGGCGGGTATCGCCAGCTCGGTCACCGCGTCCTTGCGAATCTCCACATTGTTTATCGCTATCGGGGGAGTGGAAAGGATTTCAACATCGTATGTACCCTCGAGGTATTTCACACTGTCACCCAATCCCTGCACACCCGTCAGGTCAGCCTTACCGCTCTGGCGCACCACGACTGGATAGTCAGGCACACTCCACACCACCCGCTTGTCCTCACGCCTAACGCACAGCCTTCCCTCATCTACTACAGAGGCAAGCGTGTAAACCCTGTCGGCCCGAAAGGTCCTGTTGCGGAACACTATCGAAGGCCGCGTATAGACCTCCACGTCGTAGTCGATCAGCGGATCGACCGTAAGGGTGTCCGCCGCACGACGGCCATAGTAAACCCTCGTATATATCGGCTTTCGGTTCTGCCGATCGTAGAAGACCACCGGCACATCGTCAACGTATTTTTGCCCATCCTCGGTGGTGAGGCAGAGCGTAACACGCGATTCTGACAGCGCGGCGTGGAACAGTAGCTGCAACTCGCCGGCAAACGACTCCTCGTTCTCAATCGGTATGACCGTGCCGGCACAGTCGAGCGTGGCGCCCTTGCGGTTTCCCGCAGCAATGTTAAGTATGAAGGTCTTGACCACGCGTCCGCTCTGTTGTATCTTGCCTGCCACTTCGCAGATGTTGCTTCCGCCGTTCGAGCCGTCGGTGATCACGAATATGACGTTGCGCGACGAGTCGCCCACGGGGAAGTCGCCCACGGCGCCGTCCAGCGCCGTAGCGGCCGAGCAGCCGCCATTGGGCACGAGGGTCTTTATCTTGCTCTGCAGCTGATAGCGGTTGTTGGGCTCGAACGGACACTCCAGCCGAGTGCCGTAGGAGTTCTGGTTGAGATGGCCGAACACACGCATAGCCAACTCGGCGCCGCCTTTCTCGGGCAAACTGTCGAGGAAATGCAGCAGCACCTTCTGTGTCACCTTTATCTTCGAGTCGCTCTGCCAGCGGTCCCACATGCTGCGCGAACAGTCGACCAGCAGCAGTATGCGCACCTTCTCAGATTTCTGCTCGCTAGGCTCGGAAGTCGGAATACGTCCGGCAGCAAAGAGCGGCTGGAATGCAAAGGCCAACAATGCTATGAGCAATAGTTTTCGCAAGAACAGGTAGATTAGAAGTCTCCGAGAGTTTCAGGCAGCTGGGCAAGAGCCTTGGGCAGGTCGTCGGCCGAGAGGACGGCACCATGATATTTGTTGGTGTCTTGCATGAAATCGACACCGAAGCCCATCTTGGTTTTCAGTATGACGCACACAGGGCTTCCCTTGCCGGTCATAGCCTTGGCTTTAGCCATACCGTCGAGCACCTGCTGCATATCGTTGCCGTTGTCGATGACCACGACCTTCCAGAGGAAGCTCTCGAACTTGGCCTTGAGGTCGCCGAGAGTCATCACCTCATCGACGGTGGCGTCGATCTGCTGGTTGTTGTAGTCGATAGTAGCGATGAGGTTGTCCACATGCTTAGCGCCAGCGAACATGGCGGCCTCCCAAATCTGACCTTCCTCCAGCTCGCCGTCGCCGTGCATGGTGTAGACGATGTGCTTGTCGCCCGTCATCTTCTTGCCGAGAGCGGCGCCGACGCCCACGCTGAGGCCCTGACCAAGCGAACCCGAAGCCATGCGGATGCCCGGCAGGTTGTGAGCCGTCGAGGGGTGACCCTGCAGGCGAGTGCCGAACTTGCGGAAGGTGGCCAACTCAGAGACGGGGAAGAAGCCGCGGCGAGCCATAGTGCTGTAGATGACCGGAGTGATGTGGCCCTGGCTGACGAAGAGCATGTCCTCGCCCTCGCCGCTCATGGTGAACTTGGCCGGGTCGAAGTCCATAAGGTTGAAGTTCATGGCCACGAACCAGTCGGCGGTGCCGAGCGAGCCGCCCGGGTGACCGCTCTTGGCGTTGGTGGTCATACGAAGGATGTCGCGACGCACCTGCGTCGCAATCTGCTGGAGTTCTGCTGTTGTTTTCATGTATTGAGATGTTTTTGTTTGTCTAATTGCCTAACCGTCGCAACTATATGGCGACACGGACGTTTTTTATTGACGGCAAAGATACATTAAATTTGGGTACTTTGCCAATAAAGATTTGCACATAACGGCCGATTGTATTATTTTTGCACCCTGAATAACGAGACACACCCGTCGGACGACGCTTGTTCTCAAGTCGTTAATAAATCACCAACAAACACAGAAATGAAAAAAACATTCACATTCATGCTTGCAGCCATGATGGTCTGCGCTTTTGCTTTTGTAGGTTGCCAGAAAAACAGCCCCCGGGCGTACGTGGACAAGTTCTACACCGCATTGAAAAAGAAAGACTATGCAACCGTAGTGGATATGATGCCCGATACCAAAGAGCTTTCCAAAGAAGACAAAGAGGGCGCAATAGAGATGATGAAACTGTTCGACGGATTCGCCGGCGGTGTGAAAGACTACGAGATTGTGTCGGAAGAGATTTCAGAAGACGGAAAGAGAGCGACCGTGACGGTGAAAGTGACCTACGGCACAGGAGATGTGCAGGAGAGCGAGGAGAAGTTTGTGAAGACCAAGAAAGGGTGGCAGCCCGCGGCGCTGGACGACTTGGAGTACGATGCCCCCGAAGAAATGGACGGCGAGGGTGAACAGTTTGACGAAGAAGAGATTGACGAAATAAGCGGAGCCACCACGGAAGAGGAGGAAGAATGAATGCTTGAGTGCTTGAGTGCTTGAATGCTTGAGTGCCTGAGTTGCACAACGGCAACATACCCAACAAAATAGGACATCGTCACGCTTACACAATCACGTAAGAAACTTATCGGCAGCGTCTGCGGCATCCTGGCTGCAGTGTGCTACGGCACCAACCCGCTTGGTGCGCTGAACCTCTACGCCGAGGGCATGGGCACCAATTCGGTGCTTTTCTACCGGTTCGGATTGGCATGGGTGATAATAGCCGCCGTGATGGCGGTGAGGCGCGAAAGCGTGAAAGTGAGCTGGAAAGAGTTTGCGGTGGTGACCGCGCTCGGAGTGCTGTTCACTTTCTCGTCGCTGACGCTCTACGTGAGTTTCACGATGATGGCGGCGGGAGTTGCGTCCACGATATTGTTCACCTATCCTGTGATGACGGCCGTGATAATGGCCACGGTGTTCAAGGAGCGCATCACGTGGCAGACGGTGGCGGCCTTGGTGCTGTCGCTTGCCGGCGTGGTGACCCTTTATTGGTCGGGCAAGACGGGGACGCTGCCGATATGGGGGGTGGTGCTGGTGCTGATAAGTGCCCTCACATACGCCCTCTACATCATTGTGGTTGACAGGAGCGACCTGCGGATGTCGAGTTTCAAGATTAACTTCTATGTGCTGTTCTACTGTGCGTTGGGGATGGTGATATACTCGCTCATCAGCGGACAGGCATTGATGCTTCCGCCCACGGGCAGAGCCTGGTTCTTCGTAGGATGGTTGGCCATAGTGCCAGCCATCATGGCGCTGAGCCTTATGGTGTATTCGGCGAAGTATATCGGAAGCACGGCGACGGCGATAATAGGAGCGCTGGAGCCGCTGACGGCGGTAGCGATAGGCATAGGGCTCTTCGGCGAGGCGTTCACGATGCGGCTGGTGGCAGGCATAGTGCTGATATTGGGAGCGGTGGTGTTGACGGTGGTGAAGAAATAGTGGTGAGAATGGTAGCGTCTGTTCCCCATATTTTTTTCAAAAAATTCTGCAAGTTTTTCGACCTGCAAAGTACATAATAGCACAACTTTACTGTGATGATTGCCCAATTGCACACCAACCCGATTATATCATTTATAATCATCTGGCAACAAGCAGCGTAAGTAATCACTCCCGTTATACTTCTGAATCACCACTGAATTACAACCGAATTGAGAAGGTTGTATCTCCCAGACCCCTTCGAGACCCCTCCCAGTCCCCTTCGAGGTTTCTCCTACCGATCTTCTACTTACCACCTACCGCTCCCTACCCTCTCTGATAGTTTCACAGAGGCTGTATCCTGATAGCCATACACCATATCCCACGAAGACATCTTGCAATGCTGTAATCCGTGACCAGTGATTAAGGACTTTCACATTGTTTTTTTCCACCCCAAACAGGCAATTTGTCTTTTGTCTAAAGACAAAAAAACAATATTTCCGTCGAATCATTTTTTTCTTCGTATTTTTGCATATTTAAATATTCTGCATAGACTGCAACAATACCTCAAAAGATTGTCTGGAACTCGTGGGAATTACAATGAAAAAACGGCACTAATGATCATTCAAAATAAAATATTTAATCATAAAACATACGAAAGAAAAGACCCAGCATCAGTTGCTGGGTGGAGAATCAGCGCCACCCAACCCTCGTTTGCACGCCTCATGTCAACTTTGATTGCAATCATGATGATTGCAATAAGCGGGAGTGTGGCGTATGGACAGACATGTGGAATTATTTACTGTTCCCCTTCGGGCAACGATGGGAATGATGGAAGCAGCACGGCTCCAGTGCAGACGCTTTCAAAAGCGTTAAGAAAAGCCACCGGTGGAACAGCAACAAGCCCCATAGTGATCCGTATGGCAGGGGGAACATATAATATCAACGACACTGTCAACCTGAAAAGCAACGTGATTATCGACGGAGGATGGACAGCTAACACCTCAACGGGCGTATGGACAAAGACACCAGGGACCAGTACTACAACGATAAACCGAACGAATACAAATGTACAAACCGATAATAACGCCCCAAGGTTGGTGGCATTGGAAGGCAACAACATCAGCGGTTTCAAGCTGCAGGATATAACAATAACGACAGCTGATGCCTCTACCGATGCATATACTTCAGTATATTCGGAAGGATTCGAAACGACAACAGCGGTTACCGCATACAATACCGCAGGAAACGTTCCACCGAACTGGTATAGCCATGTAAACGGTACAAGCGGCAATATTGTAGCCCCACAGGTTGTTACAGGGTCAGGTACGTACATTTACGTACACTCTGGCAGTAATTCCTTGCACATGGAGGCAGGCAGCAGTGGAGACAAGGCATACGCCGTATTGCCATACAACACCACATTGAGTACAAGAAAAATCTCTTTCTGGTCACAGATGGAAAACGCCAGCAATGGTAAACTCAAAGTTGGCTATGTGACCGCAAAGACAGATGCCGCATGTGCTAATTTTGTAACCATAGCGGAAATCACCTCTACAACCACTTTCACCGAACATGTTGTTGACCTGAGTTCGGTACCCACAGGGGCATTTATCTGTTTCTACTGGAATTACTCATCATCTTTTTACGCCTGTTGCATTGATGATGTGAAAATTTTCAGCGGTAGCCCATACGGAATCTCGACCTATGCGGTGCATCTGATGAACGGATGTAGTGACTACGAGATTGTCCGCTGTCACTTGAAGCCAGGCAAACCTTCTGTAGGAATGAATGGTGAAAAAGGAGATAATGGTAAGCCAGGAGCCAATGGAAACAGTGGTAGCCAAGGCGGAATGCAATCCGGAAATAGAAATACAGCCACTGGTGGCGCCGGTGGGTCTGGTGCAAATACTACAGGTGCTGGCGGTGCTGGCGGTAAAGGTGGTAAAGGTGGTAATGCGGGATATGTTGAATGGCATCATGGTTTTTTGAATCTCACACATGACACTGGCCCAGGGGCGTTTGATGGTGATGCGGGTAATGCGGGAACCGCTGGGGATGGATATGCTGGGGGAACTGCTGGCTCACGTGGTACTAAATGCCAGGGTACAGGTGTTTTAAATAGGTCTTGTAATGCTAATGATGGCAATCCTGGTAATGCTGGGACAAATGCATCAGTCGATGGTGCAGATGCCCCAACAACTCATGCTGACCTGTCCAATACAACCAACTATACCACATATTTTAGCCCCGCATCAGGCGAATCTGGTGGAGATGGTAAAAAAGGCGGCGGCGGTGGCGGTGGCGGTGGTGGCGGCGGCGCTGCTAACTGGCGAGTTGAGGAAGGCAATATGAGACAGCTTGCTGGTGGTGGCGGCGGCCAAGGCGGCCAAGGCGGCGGTGGCGGTAAAGGTGGCTATGGTGGCTATGGTGGCGGTTCGTCATTTGGATTGTACATTTATGGAACTCCGACACCTACTCTTGCGGACATTCTAAAAGACACATATATTGAAGTATCCGCTGACAATTATGGCAATGGTGGTACTGGTGGTGTTGGTGGTACTGGTGGTACTGGTGGTACTGGTGGTACTGGTGGTACTTACCGATATTCCTCATACGACAGTTTTTACTCTGGTAAAGGTGGTGCTGGCGGTAAAGGCGGAAACGGCAGTGCTGGCGGTAAAGGACAACCAGGCGCTTACGGTAAAGCCCACAAGATTGCAATTGTGACAACTTCTGGTTTGCAAACGTCATCTATCAATGGAGGATCCAGCAGTTATAATACTGCTCCCAGCAACCACGTCACCTCTATCGACTATGGGCAATCATCAAAGGTGGGATGTACTAACTCGCAGATATTTGTTACGAAGACTGGCGGGTCGTACCTTGGTACTGGTGCCAACTATGTGAACAACATAACAGAATCCAGTACCTCCTATATGGGGGAAAACTCCGTCGCTATTTATTTTACCGAACTAGGTCGGAACTATCTGGCGCTTACCTCACCTAGCACCACGCAGCATAATCCCTATATTTTCATCACGAAGAAACGTGACTTGGACACCATAGTGGGTAATAATGTGGTCTGCCATGAATCGTCTTCCGCCATCTTCACCTATAATGGCGAGAAGATAACGGCAGGCGACAATTTCCAGTGGGCTCTAGTTTCTACCGATGGCAATACAACCTATGATACACACAGCGGGACAGCATTGTCGGACGGAGATGTAACGAGTACACAATACTCCATCATCCCTTCGACATTAACCGCCGGCAACTACTATGTGAAACTAGTGATAAAGAACGTCTGCTGCGGCCTCTCAATCCCGATATGGAAAGAAATAACCGTCAGCCAGCTGGAAGCTACGATAGAGTTCGGAGACTAAAAGCCCCACCCAAACCCTCCCCTCAAGGGAGGGCTTTTTAGTTCATGAATGCCACGGCATTTGCAAATCCGGCACAACGAGAACAACGAGATACTATATTTCTAACACGAATTACCATATAATTATCCATAAATCATTTCAATACAATAATTAATGGTTAATTCATGATAATTATATGTAAAAATAGAAAGTGCTGGATTACAAATCCAGTACAACGGGTTAAAAGATGATTTTGTACATCGCAACGTACAAATTTTAAATAAAATTGTGCATCATATTGTACAATTTTTGCAACATCTGTATCATTGGCTTTATTTTTGTATCTTTGCAGATTGTAATCTGATATAGATGGCTGGGAAGATAAAGATACACAAAGGGTTGGATATACCGCTTACTGGGGCGGCGGAGTTGCGCTGCACCGATATGCGGCATATCAGGCTGTACGGCATACAGCCGGCCGACTTTGTGGGGTTCGCTCCGCGACTGGAGGTGCATGAGGGCGACAACGTGGAGGCTGGACAGGCGGTGTTGAGCGACAAGTACAACGCGAAGATACGACTTACGTCGCCAGTGTGCGGAAAGGTGAAAGAAGTGCGTCGCGGCGAGCGGAGAGCTATAACCGCGGTGGTGATAGAGAAAGAGGGAGAACAGAAGCGCTGGACTTACGACACCGAGAAGATGAAAAGCAGAGAGGGGCTGACGGAGGCGATGACCGAGTGCGGATTGTGGGCGATGATGAAGCAGAGGCCGTTTGGCACGATTGCCAACCCCGACGAGAAGCCGAGAGATATCTTTATCAGCCTTTTCGACACAGCACCGCTGGGGCCGTGTCCGTGGAGGTCAATTACAGGTCACTGGTCACAGGTCACAGGTCACTACTTATTTGAAGGGTTGAATGCTTTGAGCATGCTGACCGATGGAATGGTGCACGTGTGTAGTAGAGAGTTTCAAGTTTCAAGGTTTAAGTTTAAAGGTTCGGAGAACGTCATATTCCACGAGGTGTCGGGGCCTCATCCAGCGGGGAACATCGGCACACAGATAGCGGCCATAGCACCGATAAACAAAGGAGAGCGGGTGTGGACGATGAACCCTCAGGATGTCGTGACGCTGGGACGGCTGGTGACGACGGGCGACTATAGACCGGAGCGTCTGGTGGCCGTCACCGGTCCTGCGGCGGTTCATCCACAATACTATCATATTACAGCAGGGGCATTGCTCGGTGAACTGCTCAACGGACAGCTTTCGAGCAAAGACTATCCCAATCTGAACGCCGCCGACGGATTCGGCACACGGATAATAAGCGGCAACGTACTGAGTGGACGGAAAGCCACGTTGGAGGGATTCCTGGGTGCTTACGACAGTCAGGTGACGCTGATTGAGGAAGGCGACAGCTACGACTTTATGGGATGGCTGATGCCAGGATTGAAGAAACACAGCTTCTCAAGGACTTTCCTATCGGGCCTCATGCCTAAAAGTGACCGGAACATAGTGACCAGTGACCAGATACAGGTCACAAGTCACAGGTCACAGGTCACAGGTCACAGATCACTCATCACATATAATTTCAATACCAACCTCCATGGTGGCGTGCGTCCGCTGGTGTTCAGCGGCGACTTTGAGCGAGTGTTCCCGTTTGACATCTACCCCACCCAGCTGATAAAGGCGGCCATCATAGGCGATATCGACCTGATGGAACAGCTGGGCATATATGAGGTGGAGCCAGAGGACTTCGCCTTGTGTGAATATATTGACCCGTCGAAGACGGAGATACAGACAATCATAAGAGAGGCATTGGAGAAGGTGAGAGTTTCTAGTTTTTAGTTTTGAGTCATGAACGGACTTCGGAGATATATAGACAAGATAAAGCCCACCTTCAGCGAGGGGGGCAAGCTTGCGTGGCTGCAAAGCACCTTCGAGGCGTTCGAGACATTCCTGTTCACGCCGAATAGCGTCACCAGGCGTGGGAGTCACATACGCGACGCGGTGGATATGAAGCGGTCGATGATTACGGTCGTCATAGCCTTGATGCCAGCGTTGCTGTTCGGGATGTGGAACATCGGGCACCAATGGGCGGCGGCCAGCGGCCAACAGGCGTCGTTCTGGCTGTGCTTCGTCTTCGGATTGGTGAGGATGCTGCCGCTGATTGCGGTATCGTATATCGTAGGGCTCACGATAGAGTTTGCCTTCGCACAGGTGCGCCACCACGAGGTGAACGAAGGGTTCCTGGTGACAGGATTGATAATACCGATGATAGTGCCGGTGACGACGCCGCTGTGGCAGCTGGCGCTGGCGGTGGCCTTCGCCGTGGTGATCGGCAAAGAGGTGTTTGGCGGCACAGGCATGAATTTCCTTAATCCCGCTTTGGTAGCGCGCGCATTCCTGTTCTTCGCCTACCCGACGCACATGTCGGGCGACTCTGTATGGACAGCAGCCAAATGGTGGGGCACCGACGCGATAGCGGGTGCGACGCCGCTGGGCGAGATGATGGGCGGAAGCATAAGACCTACTGCATCGCTGCTCGACCTGTTTGTCGGCACCACAGCGGGTTCGACCTGCGAGACATCGGCAATAGCCATACTGCTGGGAGCGTTGATACTGCTGGGAAGCGGCATCGCCTCGTGGCGCACGATGCTGAGCATATTCATCGGCGGCGGCGCGATGGGCCTCGTGTTCAACCTCATCGGAGCCAACAGCTATATGCAGCTGCCGTTCTACTACCACTATGTTATGGGCGGATTCATGTTTGGCGCGGTGTTTATGGCCACCGACCCCGTGACCTCGGCGCAGACGAACGCCGGCAAGTGGATTTACGGCTTACTAGTGGGTTTGTTTGCCGTACTGCTGCGAGTGGTCAACCCAGCATATCCCGAAGGGATGATGCTCAGCATACTGCTTATGAACTGCTTTGCGCCACTGATTGACCACTGTGTGGTGGCCGTGAATATCGGCCGACGCAAGAAAAGATGGAAGGAGGCGCAGAAATGAAACAGTTCTCCAACCGATATATGTTGCTCTATTCGCTGGCGCTGGTGGCGGTGTCGGCGGTGGTGCTTTCGGTGACCGCCGTGACGCTGAAACCGCGAGAGGATCTCAACCGACAGATTGAGCAACAGCAGATGATACTCAAAACCATAGGACTCGACTGCGCCAAAAGCGAGACGCCTCAGGCGTATGAACGCCACATCGCCGAAGCCGAACATAACGGCAAAACCTATTACCGCTACGACTGCGACGAGAGGCAGGGCATCATCCTTCCACTTCACGGAACAGGCCTCTGGGGACCGATATGGGGATATCTGGCACTCGATGGCAACGGCAAAGTGGTGGGTGCCGTTTTCGACCACAAAGGCGAGACACCCGGATTGGGAGGAGAGATAGCCACCGACAAGTTCGCCCAGCGCTTCGTTGGGAAAAGCATGGGAGAGCATCCAATATACCTGACCAAGAACGCCGACAAAGACAACCCCTATCAAGTGGATGCCATAAGCGGCGGCACCATGACCAGCAACGGAGTCACGCAGATGTTGGAAGAAGGGTATGACGACTACAAAAAGATAAGAGAGGACGCCACAAGATGAGAAACTGGAAGCTGATAACGATGCCTTTTGACAAGGAAAACCCGATAACCGTACAGGTGTTGGGCATCTGCTCGTGTCTGGCGGTGACGGCACAGTTGAAGCCCGCGCTGGTGATGGCGGTGTCGGTGACGGTGGTGGTGGCGCTGGCGAACCTCATCATCTCGATTATGCGCAAGAGCATCCCGCCACGCATACGCATCATCGTGCAGCTGGTGGTTGTCTCTACGCTGGTGGTGCTGGTGGACTTGTTCCTCAAGGCCTTCGTCTATGACGTGAGCAAGCAGCTGTCGGTGTTTGTGGGGCTTATCATCACCAACTGTATCGTGATGGGACGCCTCGAGGCTTTCGCGATGACCAACCCTCCCCTACCCTCGCTGTGCGACGGCATAGGCAACGGCCTCGGCTATGGCATCATACTGGTGGCGTTGGGTACGGTGAGAGAGCTGTTCGGCAGCGGCACGCTGCTGGGTTATCCCGTGATGGAGAAGATTGGAGCCTACAACATAGGATACGAAAACAACGGATTGATGATAATGCCGCCGATGGCGCTGATACTCGTGGGGTTGATAATATGGTTGCAGCGGAGCAGGAAGGGGTGAGTTTTTAGTTTTAAGTGGTCAGAAAATAGAAATGCAAGAGATAGTCAACATATTCGTCAAGTCGATATTTATCGACAACATGATATTCGCCTTCTTCCTGGGCATGTGCTCGTATTTGGCGGTGTCGAAGACGGTGAAGACGTCGGCGGGGTTGGGCATTGCCGTGACCTTCGTGCTGCTGGTGACGGTGCCCATCAACTGGCTACTCAACAAATACGTGTTGTCGCCTGGCGCACTCGCTTGGATAAGTCCGTCGCTGGCAAACGTCGACCTCTCGTTCCTCTCGCTCATCATGTTCATCGCCGTGATAGCCGCCATTGTGCAGATAGTGGAGATGACCATCGAGCGGTTCAGCCCCACGCTCTACTACGCCTTGGGCATCTTTCTGCCGCTGATAGCGGTGAACTGTGCCGTGATGGGCGGCTCGCTCTTCATGCAGGAGCGTGGCTATTCGTCCATCGGCGAGGTGCTGGCGTTCGCCCTCGGCTCGGGCATCGGGTGGTTCCTGGCCATCGTCGCCATCGCTGCCATACGAGAGAAACTGCGCTACTCCCACATACCACCAGCGCTGCAAGGCGTCGGTATAACCTTCATCATCACCGGCCTTATGGGATTGGCGTTCATGTCGTTTATGGGGATAAAGATTTAGTGAATTGTGAAGTTGTGAATTGACGAATGAAACTTGAAACTCAAAACTTGAAACTTAAAACTTAAAACTTGCTTTACACCCTGTTCATAGCCCTATTCGTTTTCGCGGTAGTGATACTGCTGCTGGTCACTTTGCTGCTGGTGTTGCGGAGCAAGCTGGTCAAGCAGGGTAAGGTGACCATCAGCATCAACGACGACCAACGGCTGGAGGTGGAATCGGGAGGCAGCCTTATCTCAACGCTGGGAGATCAGGGCATACACCTGCCGTCGGCGTGCGGCGGAAAGGGCAGCTGCGGACAGTGCCGCTGTCGTGTGCTGAAAGGCGGCGGAAGCATACTGCCCACCGAGGTGGGATTTTTCACACGTAAGGAGATAGCCGAAGGATGGCGGCTTGGCTGCCAGACAAAGGTGAAAGAGGACATGAGTCTCGCCATCCCGCAGTCGATACTAAGCGTCAAAGAATACGAGTGCACGGTCATCTCCAACCGCAATGTGGCGACTTTCATCAAAGAGTTCCGTGTGCAGTTGCCAGCCGGCGAACACATGGACTTCAAGCCCGGCTCATACGCACAGATACGCATACCCACCTTCAAAATAGACTACAACGACTACGACCGCAGCCTCATTGGCGACGAATACCTGCCGGCATGGGAGCATATGAAGATGTTCGACTTGAAATGTGTGAACAGCGAAGAGACGGTACGCGCCTACTCGATGGCGAACTACCCAGCCGAAGGCGATGTCTTCATGCTCACCGTGCGTATAGCCACACCACCGCTGACGCCAGACCGTAAAGGATTCCAGAAGGTGAACCCAGGTATAGCCTCGTCGTATATCTTCTCGCTCAAGCCAGGCGACAAGGTGACGATGTCGGGCCCATACGGAGAGTTCCACGTGAGGGAACATGCAGCAGACGGAAGTCAGTTGCCAGAGATGGTTTGGATTGGCGGCGGAGCAGGTATGGCGCCGCTCAGGGCGCAAATTATGCACCTCACACGGACCATGGGAGTGCGTGACCGCGAGATGCACTACTTCTATGGCGCACGCGCGCTCAACGAGGTGTTCTACCTCGACGACTTCCTGCAGCTAGAACGCGATTTCGAGAACTTCCACTTCCACCTCGCCCTAGACAGGGAAGACCCGACAGCCGATGCCGCAGGCGTGAAATACACCGTAGGCTTCGTGCATCAGGTGATGTACAACACCTACCTGAAAGACCATCCCGAACCCGAAGAGATAGAATACTATATGTGCGGCCCCGGCCCAATGAGCAAAGCTGTGACAGAAATGCTCTACAACCTCGGAGTGGAAGAGGAGAACATCATGTACGACAACTTCGGCGGGTGAGGATAATGCCTGAAAGATGTGGTGCTTAAATGCTTGAATACTTAAAGCGTGTCGGTGACATGCTTTTTATTTATATATAAACCAAAGATTTTTAGTATCTTTGCAAACTCGTTTTGTGGGGTGGGATTTGCGGTAGGGTGATTATGATTTAGTATTCAAACAGTTATACACAGTATTCAGAAAACGGAATGAACAAACAGTCTATTATCGGTCTAGTACTCATCTTCGCGATATTTGTGGGATATATGTTCTGGGTGACTCCCAGCAAAGCAGAGCGCGAAAAGCAGATGGCCGAATATCAACGGAAACTCGACTCTATAGCACTGGTGGAGGCACAGGAACAGGCGATGGCCGACTCGTTGCGCGCACAGCAGGAGGCGCTGAAAGCCGCACAGGAGGCAGGCGACAGCGCCACTTTAGCTGAGATGGCCGCAAACATGGGGGTATTTGGTGCCAATTTCCACAAGGAAAGCTCAGTTATCACCGTCAGGAACGGCAAACTAGACATAGACTTCAACACCAAAGGCGCCCGTGTGGACAAGGTGGTGGTGAACGAGTACCTCACCTACGACAGCATGCCACTGGTGCTGGTATCACCGTCGGACTCGAACTTCAACATAGAGCTTCCGCTCAACGACATCCACGCCAACGCAGCGAACACCGGAGAGCTGGTGTTTGAGCCTTATATCGACGGCCATCCGTTTGACGGGCAATCGACTTTGAGCGTTGCCGAAGGTGACTCGCTGCAGCTCTCGTTCCGCGCCTACGCAGCATCGGACAGCACCGAGACGGAAGAACGATACATCGAGTTTATCTATACCGTCAAGGGCGGCGACTACAAGGTGGGCTTCGACGTGAGGTTCCACAACCTGGGGCAGATAGTGCAGAACAACGGCTACCTGAACATGCAATGGAACAACCGCATGAACCGTCAGGAGAAAGTCGATAAGAGCGGCAAGGGCAGCTCGAACCGCAACAAGGACGCCGAGCGCTTCAATACGAGTATATACTACAAGTCGCTGAAGGGCAAGGTGGACAACCTGAAGTTTGGCAAGGACAGCGAGAAGGCAGTCAAATATCCAGTCAGCTGGATTGCCTACAAGCAGCAGTTCTTCTGCGCGATACTGATGACCGACTCGGCGTTTGCCTCAACCAACCTCGCAGTCGCGACCGACCGCAACGACACCGCAGCCAACTATCTGTGCGACATGAGCAGCAACATCTTCCTCGACTATAGTGGCGAGAAAGACTACGCGCTGGACATGGACTTCTATTTCGGCCCGTCGAAATACCACGACCTGAGAGCCATGCATCGCAAGTTCGAGCGCATGATACCGCTGGGGTGGGGATTCTTCTTCACCCAGTGGATAAGCCGTTATGCTATCATCCCCGTGTTCAACCTGCTTGAGAAATTCAACTGGAACTACGGTATCATAGTCATCGTGTTGACCTTCCTGTTGCGTCTTGTGCTGTTCCCACTCACCTTCAAGTCGTATCAAGGCAGCGCCATCATGCGCATACTGCAACCAGAGATGCAGGAGCTGAACAAGAGGTTCCCCAACCAAGAAGACGCCATGAAGAAACAGCAGGCGATGAGCCAGTTGCAGAAGAAAGCTGGATACAACCCCATGATGGGATGCCTGCCGGCGTTGATACAGCTGCCTATCATCTGGGCGATGTTCAGATTCTACCCCGCATCCATTGAGCTGAGACAGAAGTCGTTCCTCTGGTGTGACGACCTCTCGACATACGACTCGATACTCGACTTCGGGTTCAACATACCGCTCTATGGCGACCACATCTCGCTGTTCTGCCTGCTGATGTTCGCCGTGCAGTTCTTCTACACCTGGTACACGATGAAAGGCCAGAGCGCGCAGATGAGCATGCCCGGCATGAAGCTGATGATGTACTTCATGCCATTCATGATGCTGTTTTTGTTCAACAGCCAGTCGGCTGCATTGAACCTCTACTACTTCGTGTCGCTGAGCTTGACGATGATACAGATGATACTCATCCGCCAGTTTACCAGCGAGAAGAAAGTGCGCCAGCGCATAGTGGAATACGACCAGAAGCACAAGGGCAAGCCGCAGAAGAAGAGCAAGTTTCAGCAGAGACTGGAAGAGATGCAGAAGATGGCGGAAGAAGCGCAGAGGCAACGTGCAAAACAGGGGAAATAAAATATTGTCAAATCTATAAACACACAAAATTATGGTAATAGGACTTGTTACTATATTCGTAATCGGATACTTCTGCATTGCCATGGAGCATCCGTTCAAAATCAACAAGACCGCCACGGCGCTGATGCTAGGCACGCTACTTTGGACGGTGTTCGTCTTCTGCAACGCTATCGCACAACCCACGATGGACAGCGAGGCATGGCATGCCTTCATCTCGGAGCACCTGGTGGAGAACCTCGGTGAGACGGCTGAGATTGTGTTCTTCCTTCTGGGCGCTATGACCATCGTGACCTTGATTGAAGACTATCAGGGTTTCCGCGTCATCACCGACAAGATCACCACGACCAACAAGAAGAAACTGTTGTGGATACTCTCGATACTCACTTTCTTCCTGTCGGCGCTGCTCGACAACATGACCACCGCCATCGTGATGGTCGCCCTGCTGCGCAAGCTGATTGCAGACAAACGCGAGCGCTGGCTCTATGCCGGAATGGTTATTCTCGCAGCCAACGCAGGCGGTGCATGGAGCCCCATCGGAGACGTGACGACCATCATGCTCTGGATAGGCGGACAGGTGACTACCGTTAACATCATTGTGAAAACCCTCATCGCATCGCTGGTGTGCATGGTGGTGCCCGTGCTTATCGTGGGAGCCACGCTGAAAGGCGACATCGAGCGTCCCGAAGCCAGCAACTCGGGAGTCGAGGTGCCCTCCAACCTGCGCAAGCTCGTTCTCTTCATGGGTATCGGCGGACTTATCTTCGTCCCCATCTTCAAGACCATCACCCACCTGCCTCCCTATCTCGGTATGCTCTTCGCCTTGGGTATCCTCTGGGTGACCACCGAGATACTGAGTCGCAAGTATGAGAAAGAGGGGCACAAGCTGCCTACCGCGGTGAGCACCCTCGAGCATATCGACACCCCCACCATACTCTTCTTCCTCGGCATCCTGATGGCCGTAAGCTGCCTGAAGGTGGCCGGCATCCTCGCCAGCCTTGCAGGCGGTCTGAACAACGCCTTCGGTGTGGAAGCACCTGGATTCTTCTTCATCGACCTCATCATTGGAGTACTCTCATCGGTGGTCGATAACGTGCCTCTGGTGGCAGCCGCCATGGGTATGTATCCTATCACTGGCGCCGAAGTCGATTTTGCCGTCAACCACCCCTTCTGGGAGTTCTTGGCCTACTGCGCCGGAACGGGCGGATCGCTCCTTATCATCGGTTCGGCAGCTGGAGTTGCCGTTATGGGTATGGAGAAGATAGACTTCATTTGGTATCTCAAGAAAATCTCACTGCTCGCATTGGCCGGTTACATCGCAGGTGCACTTGTGTTTATCGCCATGGATGTAACGCTGTTCGAACATATATCCTGGCTGCGTGATTTAGCGTGATGAAACGGATTTGGATTGATTTCAAAGAACGCCCATGGTGGCGTAAGATTATAGACATCCTGCTGGTGCTCTTCGCACTGGCAGGATTTGCCATTATCGGTGCGTGGGCATTCTATCAGCTCGGCTTCACCAAAAACAAAGGCACCATCGACAAGAACTATCGATATATGATGTCAGTGTCGGAGATGGAAAGCCTGAAAGACTCGACGCTGACTCCCGAGCAGATTGACGAGTTGCGCCTGACACAGTACGCACGACTGGCGGCCTACGCACGGTTCTACCCCGTGAACGCACGCCTGATACTGCATGCGGCGCAGCGTTGCGATGACCCCACGATGGTGGATAAGATGATACGCGCCTCGATGATGTATGTAGGAGACAACCCCGACTACACAGCCTTCTCGCAGAGATTGGAGTCGCTAATAAACTCACGCCCTGTGGAGCAGAACCCACACATAATCCCGTGGATGAACACGGTGGAATGGGAAGCGCTGAAGCAAGCCATAGTGAAAGACAGTGCGCTGCTGAACGAAGCTGGACGGCTGACGGGCGTGGAGCCACGCCTGATAGCCGGCTGCCTGATAGGCGAACAGATTAGGCTCTTCAACTCTAGCCGCGAGACCTTCAAGAAATACCTCGGTCCCGTGAAGGTGCTTTCCGTGCAGTCACAGTTCTCATACGGAGTGAACGGCATCAAGGACCACACGGCACAAGCGGTGGAAAGCCACTTGAAAGACCCGTCGTCGGAGTACTATATGGGACGGAGGTACGAACACCTGCTCGACTTCGAGACAGAGAACCACGCCGACGAACGCTACAAGAGACTGGTGGACTACCGCAACCACCTATACTCGTACATCTACACAGGCTGCATACTACACCAGACGATGCTGCAGTGGAAGAGGGCCGGATATGACATCAGCGACCGACCCGACATACTCTTCACGCTGTTCAACGTAGGATTCTCGCAATCGCACCCAAATCCAGAACCGCAATGCGGAGGGTCACATATAAACGTCAGCGGGCATACCTATACCTTCGGAGCCATCGGATTCGACTTCTACTACAGCGGCGAACTGGCAGACGCCTTCCCGTTCTGGAAACAGCGCTTCATAAGCGGCGACGGTCCGTCGATGAGTCAGGAAGAGATAGAGGACATTCAAGACAACATGAGTGACTGTAACCGTCCGCAACGTGGCTTAGAATACATAAAAAACGACGACGAACCGCAGCAGGGAGTGACAGCACACAGCAACGACGAGGAAGACGAGCCTACATTCACGCCAGCGATGGCATACTGATTTCTTAACATTTACCTTAACATAGACAAAAGCCGACACCCAAATGGTTGTCGGCTTTTGTCTATCCAGTGCTTGATGGGAAAAAAGCAATACTATTATAATGATTCTGTTGGTTCTGTTGTAGGAGCAAGTATTTCGCCGTGGTCGCGGATGTATTGTATCAGTTCGCAATAGAAGCGGTGGCGGGAGAGGGTCTCGATGCTGCCAATGATTATGAGTTTCATCTTGGCACGGGTCATGGCGACGTTCATACGACGCAGGTCGCGCAGGAAGCCAATGGTGCCGTCGTCATTGTCACGCACCATACTTATGACTATGACGTCACGTTCCTGCCCCTGGAATCCGTCAACGGTGTTGACAGCGATGCGGCGACGGTAGCGCTTGAGGAAGTAGTTCATCTTGAGCAGACGGCGTATGAGGCGCGCCTGCGCCTTGTAGGGAGTGATTATGCCGAAGTCGGTGAGTTCGTCGTCAATACGTGAAGGTCCGATAGTGTCAATATAGTCTTTGAGGGTATGTATGACCAGACGAGCCTCGCGGGGGTTGCTCTTGCTGGAGGAAAAGCCTTCGCCCTGCTCAGAGAAGCCGCAGGCGGAGGTGTCGAGCCAAGAGACAGCACTGTCGATGGGCGAGAGAAGCCGTTCGGCAACCGACGGATCGGCCTTAAGACGATCATGGTAGAACCAGCGAGAGGAGAAGCCCATGATGGCCCGGTTCATGCGGTACTGGACAGTGAGCATGCTGACGCACGAAGGTTTGGATGAAGCAACATGTTCCATGAGCGTAGTGGCGAGGCCGTCGTGGGCAGCCCGAGGCGACTTTACAGTAGGCGGCAGCTGCTGGTAGTCGCCACTAAAGACTACCTTAGAGCAACGCAGGATAGCGTTCCAGCAGGCAGGTTCAAGAGCCTGAGCCGCCTCGTCGATGAAGAGGGTTGCAAAACGACGTCCAGCCATAACCTGATTGGCTGCACCTACAAGGGTACATGATATGACACGCGCCTCGTCGAATATCTCGGAGTGGATTTTTATTTCGAGCTCGGTTTGGCGGTAACGAAGTTTTCGCAGGTAGTTAGCATTGGACTCGGACTTGGCAGCTGTGGAGAGTTCCCTTAGACGTTTGCGTATGCCCCAAAGTTCGGCATAGTCGGGATGGGCTGCATAACGGCGTTCGTAGCTGCAGTCGAGCATCTCGTCGCTGATGCGAACTGGGTTGCCGACACGTAGCACATTGACACCGCGCCGCATAAGCTGCTCGCTTATCCAGTCGACGGCGACATTGCTCGGTGCGGTGACAAGCACCTGATTCTCGCGCTGGAGGGTTTCTATTATGGCTTCAACGAGCGTGGTGGTCTTGCCTGTGCCGGGAGGGCCGTGAACGATGGTCACGTCGCGGGCTTCGAGAACATGCTGTACGGCGTCGGCTTGGCTGGGGTTGAGCCAAGGGCAGCTGACTCTCGGAAGCTGACGGGATTGAGGCTGAAGGGAACCAACGAGGGTTTCGCGGAGTCTCACAAAATCCTCATCATCACGGCGCAACGCTTCCTGCAGAGCGCTTTTCATCACTTGATAAGAAGTGGCGTCAATGCCCAAACGAAGACCAAGCAGGTGAGCACGACCGCTATCGAGGATAGACTGAACGGCGTTCTGCCCAACGACACGGAGACCCAAAGAGCCAGGTGCCACGCTGTCGATATAGCACTGATGAGGAAATTCGTATATAGAACCATCGTCTTTCTTATAGAAAAAACGGACGGTCTTTCCCGGTTCGAACTCATCGTTGCCGAGGTCGTCGGCCACAGAGCAACGGACAGTGAGTATCAGGTGGTCAAAGGCGTTGCGATGCCACTCGACAGGCTCAACGGGGAATCGAGTACCAGGAACGAAGGAATTCTGAATTTTGAATTCTGAATTTTGAAAGGACTCCTCATACTGATGACGTTCATAGTCGAACTCACAGTCGATGAGTTCGATGAGACGGGAGAGATGAGTGATGGATTGCGTTAGTATGGGATATGTTAATGAGTTAACGCTTCAGCTGTTATTGATGAGTGGTTTGGACTACGCGGCTGGCATCGTCGAGCTTGCAGTTGAACCAACAGCTTTCCTTGCCGTTGTTGAAGGTGTATTTATACTTGCCCGTGCCGCACTCGGAGAACTGGTAAACCTGACCGTTGTTCACGTCGGCCACGACATAGCGACTGCCTTTGGTCAAATCCTTACGATAAACACGATAGTTTTTGTAGGTATCCCATGAGCGGCCGTTGTTGGTCTGGTAATAAACGGTGATGGGCTTGTAGTAGGTCCACTCGTCGAGGTTGACCAGCTCGGTGGGGACATACTGTCTCCGTTGCTCACTTTCCTCGTGCATCTTGGCAGCGCGCGCTTCCTTGACCCAACCCTCGATCATGTCGTAGGGTGAGGTACAGCCGCCGAGGGTGAGCAATGCAAGGATGAACATCGTAATGTTGAGAGGGGTACGACCGCAGTGTTTCATAGACAGATTATTGATAATTACAAAATGCAAAGATACAATAAAGTTTTGAGTTTTGAGTTTGATTTTTACTAAACCATAATAAAACATGGAAAAATGATAAGATATCCAGAACTGTTGAAAGCGGGAGACGGGGTGGCTATAGTGGCCACAGCGAGGAAAATTTCAGAGGCGGAGCTGGCTCCATCGATACAGCTTTTCGAATCGTGGGGACTTAGGGTGATGCTGCCTAAAAACATCTATGCCGAGTGCGACCAGTTTGCCGGGACAGACGAGCAACGAGCCGCCGACCTTCAGTGGGCACTGGACAACGAGGATGTGAAGGCAGTGATATGCGCAAGGGGGGGATACGGTACAGTGAGGATAATAGACAAGATAGACTTCACGAAGTTCGCGCAATCGCCCAAATGGGTTGTTGGTTACAGCGACGTAACGGTGCTACACTCCCACATACACACATTACTGGGGATTCCAACACTTCACGCCACTATGCCGTTGAACATACCTTCCGACTCGACAGAGAAAAGATACCCATCGATAGAAGCACTGCGCGAGGCACTGTTTGAGGGGAAAGTTAGCGAGCGATGGGATGTGGGAAACGGGATGCGGGAAACGGGGTGCGGTGTTTTGGTTGGGGGGAATCTGTCGATACTGTACAGCCTGTGCGGGTCAACAAGCGACATTAATACCGAAGGTAAGATACTCTTTATAGAAGACCTTGACGAATATCTGTACCATATAGACCGAATGATGCAGAACCTGAAACGGACAGGGAAACTGAAGGGGCTGAAAGGGCTGCTTGTCGGAAGGATGAGCGACATGCACGACAACACTATACCGTTTGGAAAGACAGCCGAAGAGATAGTGCTTGATGCTGTAAAAGACTATGGCTATCCCGTGTGGTTCAACGCACCGATGGGACATATCGGCACGGAAAACAGGGCGCTGATACTGGGCGAAGAGGTCAACATTACATGCGACGAAAACGGGATGTTGACACTGTCGCAGATGTTACACGTATGAGATTTCAAAGTTTTTTTGTACTTTTGCAGTTTGTAACACTCAACAAACCGGCAGATGAAACATCTAAACATCGTATGTCTAATAGTCCTGGTGACGGCTACGGTCGCATGCACAAAAATGAATAAAACACAATATGTAGGTGTATGGAAAGCCACTAATGTATCGCTTGACGGCAAGACATGGGACAAGACCGTACTGCCAGAGGAAGAGATGACCCTGACAATAGCAAAAGACAACACCATGACGATGAAAATGGGCGATTATGAGGAGACAGCAAACTGGAGTGTCAACAAGAAGGGAGAGATAGTGATGGCGGAACAGACGGCCACACTTGACGATGCCGGAAATCTGGTGGCAGAGCACAACGGGATGACCGTGAGATTTGAGAGGGATTAGAGATTAGCGGTCAGTAGTCGGTGAATAAGAGACGGATCATAGCAATAGTATTAGGAATTGTGTTTTTGCAGTATTTTGCTGCAAACAATTTTTTCATACACTGCCATAGGTTTCCGACACGAATAATCGTGCACTCGCATCCGTTCCCACAAAAGCCACACAACCATACAGACAAAGAAATAGATACGATAGACCTGCTATCGCAGGCCACATGCATAGGAACGGAGCAACTGACAGCTCCCGAACCATGGACGACTACAATCGCCGATTTCCGCATAGTGAGATGTCCGGACATAACGGCATCGGAACATTACGGATTACGGCAACTCAGGGCTCCTCCGGTTAATGTTTAGCAGAAACGCTGGCAGCTGCCAGCAGGTGACGTTCAGCTTTATATTAACCAAAGTATTTCCAAAACAGATGAAAGCAGGAAAGGGCTATGTAATCATAGCGTGTATTATAATCATATCGGTGTTGGGATGCCAGCACCGGAACGGAGAGGAACAGGCGACAGGAGCAACCGAGTGGTCGGCAGACACAATAACGATAGACGAAGAATCGAACCTGAACAGCAAGATAGAGACTGCAGTAGTAGAGATGAAACCATACGCAGCCGTGGTACAAACCACGGGTGTGATAAGTCCGATACCAACACAGTATGCAGAGATAGCGTCACCGCTGCCAGGCAGGGTGACGAAAAGTCATATAAAGATAGGGCAGACGGTGAGGCAAGGAAGCGCGCTGTTCGACATCGCATCGTCGGAGTATTCGGAGATAGCGAAGAACTACATACAGTCGAAAAGCAATATGCAGCAAGCAGAACGTGCGCTTAAAAGGACAAAAGACCTGTATGACAACCATGTGGCATCGAGCAAAGAATTGGAGGAGGCACAGAACGAGTATAACTTGGCCAAAGAAGAATACAACCACGCCCTCTCGGTGACAAAGGAGTACCAGCTGAACACAGAGAAGATGGAGGTTGGGCAAGCAATGACAGTGCGTTCGCCGATAAGTGGCAAAGTGCTGAAAAACGAGACGGTGATAGGAGAATACATGAAAGAAGACACCGAGGCGAAGGTGATTGTGGCCGATTTAGGGAAAGTGTGGATAAAGGCGAACCTAAGTGAGACAGAGGCTCCGTTGGCATCAGAACTGAAAAAAGTGGAAATACGGACTGTGGCAAGCCACGACAGCGTGATGGAAGGTACTATAGTATATGTGGGCGGTATGCTCGACCCGGAAACCAGGACACTGCAGACAATAATAGAATGTGACAACCGCGAGGGGAGACTGATGCCGAACATGTATGCCGACCTGTCGATGTACACCGACGATAACGAGCACATCATAATACCAAAAGAAGCGGTACTGCAAAGCAGCGAAGGCCGCTATGTGTTGAAGAAGGTCGGAGAAAGGCGATACCTCAAAACATACGTCAAAGTGCAATCAGCAGACGACAAGCAGCTGATAGTGCTCGACGGCCTAAAGGCAGGCGACGAGATAATCAGCAAAGGAGCGTTTTATTTGAGCCGGTAGCGGCCAGCAGTCAGTCATTTAGTTATTAGCAGACAATGATAAACAAGATAGTTAGCTGGGCGCTAGGGCACAGAGTGCTCATGGCGGTCATATTCGGAGCATTATGCGGGATAGGCATCATAGCATGGAACGCACTGTCGATAGACGCCTATCCAGACATCTCGGACACGACAGTGCAGATAGTGACACAGGTGCCGGGACTGGCAACAGAAGAGATTGAGCAGCAAATTTCGATACCGGTGGAACGTGCGGTGGCAGGAATACCGAAGCTGAACACGATGAGGAGTAAGAATTCGTTCGGTATCTCGACTGTGGTGCTGGTGTTTGACGACAGAGTTGACGACTACTGGGCGCGACAACGAGTGACAGAACGGTTGACTGGACTGGAGCTGCCGTATGACGCAGTGCCAGAGCTGAACCCCCTGACAGCACCGACAGGAGAGATATACAGATACGTGCTGGAATGCACAGACGGCAGCCACGACCTGCGAAGCCTGACAGACATACACAAATGGACTGTGATACCCCGACTAAGGCAGATACAAGGAGTTGCCGACGTGAGCAACTATGGAGGTCTCACAACACAATACCAGATAGAGCTGTCGCCCGACAAACTTACAGAATACGGAGTGTCGCTGGGCGATGTCGTGGAAAAAATAGAACAAAACAATATCAATGCCGGAGGAAGTGTGCTGTCGGAAGGGAACCTGAGCTATGTGGTGAGAGGAATAGGACTGGTGAGCGATCTGGAAGCGCTGGGCAACATAGTGGTTAAGAGCAACGAGGGGGCAGCGGTATATATGAAAGACCTGGGCGAATTGAAATACGGCAACCTTGAGAGGAAAGGAGTTTTGGGGTTTGTGGATGACGAATACAAATCAGATGACGCAGTGGAAGGGATAGTGCAGATGCTGCGAGGAGAAAACCCGTCAGACGTGCTGAAAGAAGTGCATAAAGCAGTGGACGACCTGAACGAGAACATACTGCCCGAAGGAGTGGAGATACACCCATTCATGGATCGCACGATGCTGGTGAACCAGACACTTAAAACGGTGAGCCACACGCTGCTGATAGGGATGATTCTGGTAATAGCGGTGTTATTCATATTCCTGGGGAACATACGAGGAGCTGTGATAGTGGCCATCACAATACCCATCTCGCTGCTGATAGCGTTCATACTGATGAAGATAACCGGCATACCAGCCAACCTGCTGTCAATAGGAGCGATAGACTTTGGAATACTTGTTGACGGAGCGATAGTGATGATGGAGACGATACTAAAGAAACGCGAACGGAACCCCGATGACGAGCTTACGGTGGATGTGGTGAAGAAGCGGGCATGGGACGTGGCTCGATCGATATTCTTCTCGACGATAATAATCATCACAGCGTATATGCCACTGTTTGCGCTGGAACACATAGAGCGCAAGCTGTTCACGCCGATGGCCTACACAGTGGGATATGCCTTGATAGGAGCACTGCTGACCGCATTGCTACTCACCCCCACCCTATCATACGTAGCATACCGGAAACCACGCAAGATGTACAAAAACAAGTGGATGGAACGGCTGACGGAATGGTATAAGAGAGTGACAGAAAAGCTACTGGATAAGACACGTATGGTGCTGACGGTGCTGACGGTGACACTGATAGGAGCCACGGTGCTGACCATCACCGTAGGCAAGGACTTTCTGCCTACGCTAGACGAAGGAGCGGTATGGGTGCAGGTTCAGCTTCCGCCAGGACTCTCGATAGAACAGTCGAAACAGATGTCAGACGAGCTGAGAGAGAGGCTGAAGGCATTCGACGAAACATCGTACGTTATGACACAGATGGGACGAGACGACGAAGGAGCTGAGTGCTTCTCGCTGTCACACGTAGAGGTGGGAGTGGGACTGAAGCCATACAACACATGGAAGAGCCACCGCAGCAAAGCAGCGCTGGTGGCGGCGATGTCGGATACCATCAACTCGATGCCAGGCTATGAAGCGGGATTCTCGCAACCTATAATAGACATGGTGATGGACCAGATAGCCGGCACGCACAGCGACCTGGCTTTGAAGGTGTATTCGGACGACCTGGAGGCGACGAGAGAGACGGCCGAAAAGATAACGAAGCTGCTGGCCGAGATACCGGGGGCCGGGGATGTGGCGATAGATCAGGAGCCACCGACACCGCAGCTGCAGATATCGGTTGACCGGCAAAGAATAGCAGAATACGGACTAAACGTATCAGACGTGACAGACCTTATAGAAATAGCCATCGGAGGGAAGGCAGTGTCGCAGATATACTCTGGGAGCAAGGTGTATGACATCACCTGCCGCTATGGCGAGAAATATCGAGACACGCCAGAGAAGATTGCATCGTTGACACTGACCAACAGCGAAGGAGTGAAGGTGCCGCTGTCGGCGGTGGCGGAGGTAAAGACGGCACTGGGGGCAAGCACAATAATGAGAGAGATGAGCAGGAGATACACTCTTATCAGACTGAACCTCAGAGGTTCGGACTTAACCACTTTCGTGAACGAAGCAAACAGGCTGATAGAACAGAATATAGACTACGACCACGAGACGATGCAGCTGCAATGGGCCGGGCAGTTTGACAACAGAAACCGCGCGTTCAGCAGACTGATGCTTGTGCTGCCGCTGACGCTGGTGGTGATGTTCATACTGCTGATACTGGCTTTCGGGAAAGTGAGACAGGCAGCATTGCTGATGTCGGTGGTGCCGCTGGCGTTGTTCGGAGGAATGCTGGCGTTGAACGTGAGAGGGATGACACTGAACGTATCGTCGGCGGTGGGATTCATCGCACTGATAGGCGTGGCCATACAGAACGGAGTTATAATGATAACGCACATCAACAACCTTAGGAAGGAAGGCAAGGAGCTGAGACAGGCAGTGGTGAGCGGAGCCAGCCACAGGATGAGGCCGGTGCTGTTGACGGCATCGGTGGCGGTACTGGGGCTATTTCCGGCATCGATTTCCACAGGCATCGGCAGCGATGTGCAGAGGCCGCTTGCGACGGTGATTGTGTATGGGCTGCTGTTTGCGACTGTGATAACGCTGTTCATCCTTCCGACAATTTATTATTTGATTGAGAAAAGAAAATAAATATCAAGGAATTGAGTTAAAGTTTCAGTGTTAAGATTAAAGAAATGAAAAGGATTGCAATAATCATTGTATTATTTTTCGGAGTACGTTGCACGATGGCGCAAATGCTTGGCTACCGCGAGTTCATCAGCGCCGTGGTAGAGAACAACCAAGAGTACAAGGCAGAGCAGCTTAACGTGCCAATGAGCGAAGCGCAACTGAAAGCCTCGCGGTCGATAGGGAATCCGTCGCTGAGCGTGGAATACGGCAACAACAGCGACTGGGGAATACAGATGGGGCAGAGCCTCGACATCGGGGTGACACAGCCGATAACGTTCGGCGTGGTGGCGGCGAGAAAGCAGGTGGCGAGAAACGAGGTGGCGATGGCATCGAGCAACCTAGAGGAGTATCTGCTGAACATGAAGGCCGAAGCGACAAAAGGTTTTCTGGATGCGATGCTGGCCCGCGACCTGACGGAGACAGCACGGCAGACATACGAACAGATGAAGCGTCTGGCCGAAGGTGACAGCCTGCGTTATGCGAAAGGAGACATAGCGGAACTAGACATGCTGCAGACACGGATTGAAGCCCGCATGGCAAAGCAAGAATACATAGCCAGCCAGGCAGAATACCGCAACGCGCTGGTGGCGCTGGATAAGATGGCCGGGAATCCGAGACGCGGGACGATGGGAGTATCAGGAGAGCTGAGAAACCCAGGCAAGGACTACAGTAGAGGGGAGCTGATAAGGCTGGCGATGGACAAGAGGCCAGACCTGCAGAGCGCACGGCAGGCGGTGACCCTGGCGGAAAGCCAAGGAAAGCTTACCAAAAGAGAGCGGATGCCGGAAGCAGAGCTGTCGCTGGGAGTGTCACTGAACTCGAGGGTGAGAAACGAAGAGGCACCGGCTCCGGAATTTATAGGCTACACGGCAGGGGTGTCGCTACCCCTACCCTTTTCGAACGCCAACAAAGGGAGCATACGCGCAGCGCAGATGACGGTGCAGCAGGCAAAACTGCAAGAGGAAGCAATGGAAAAGCAAGTGGAGAGCGAAATCATGCAAGCGTACAACCGATACCTGCTGGCACAAAAGAACGCAGAGACGTACACAGCGGAACTGATAGGTGACGCCGAGACCATCATGCAAGGACGGATGTACGCATACGAGAGAGGCGAGACGTCGCTCATGGAGGTAATCAATGCACAACGCACATACAACGAGGTGAGAAGGAGCTACGCCGAAGCGATGCATGAGTGCATGACGGCGTGGGTGGAGCTGCAGCAATGCAGCGGAAGTATCGAAGAGATAGAGTTCTAGTTGTCCATCGAAGAGAGCACTTCCCAGAAATCTTTCGGGAGCCAGACATTCTTTAGCTCGACGGCAGGGGCAAAAAGAGGAGCGACGTCGCGGACCTTGTAGCCAGCGATGCCACAGCCTATGCGAGTGACAAGAAAGGTAAGCTCGGGATGCTGACGGGCGAAACCGATGAAACGCACGATATTCTGGCGCATGGGTTCCATGCCTTCCATAGTGGAAATGGCGTAGCTTTGCCCTTGTAGGCCGTCACCCTGACCAAGGATGGCACCGAAACGCTGCATAGCTGTGTAGGCGGCGCCACCGCCATGCATGCCAGCGGCATTACTGCCGAATACAAAAATTTGTCCCTCGGAGAGAGAGGTGATTCTGTCGGGGGTGATGCGGCAAGGAGACTGGCCGAGAAGCATAGACCTGATGTCGGAAGAAGTTTTCATGGTGCAATTTTTATACAAAATTACACAGTGTTTCCGACATAACGAAATTATTTTCATAACAGCCTGAAAAACAAAACCGACAGGACCACTTAGAAGGCACATAAACACCCTCGCGTCAATGCAATTAAGACAAGATTAACAAAACCGACAGTATCCCAACAAGGAACCACCTTAAAAACCAACAAGATAGAGTTTATTGGTTTTGGTCCCCTTTTGGTATCCTTTTGGTATCCTTTTGGACAGGTCAACGGCAACGCTGTGTCTGCGCCGTGGAAACGCCTTGGTCGCTTCAACAGAGGAATATGTGTCGGCAACAACGGCGATAGAGGCGGCCTACGGCAACAGAGAACCGATTATAACTGAGGAATGGTTATAAAGGCGCAAAATAAACTAAAGGTGTGGGGACATCTATACACACTAAGGGTACGGATACCGATACATTAAAAAGGTTAGTCACACACAATTTTAAAGATGGGAGCAAAGGGACGATTATCGGCAACAGGTTGAAAGTAAAAATAAAATAGTATATTTGCAGTGGTGAAAGTCACATTAAAACCAAGCTATATGAAAAAGACTGTTTTATTGATTTTGGTTGCGATGGCGGCGTTGGCTGGATGCAAGGACGTGGCGGAGAAGGAGGAAGACGCGGTGGAGAAACACGTATGTGTTTACCTGAGCGATAAAGGAAACTTCAAATTCAAGGAGAGGATAGGGACGGAACTCAAGTCGGCGCTGGACTCGCTGCTGAAGATGAAGGAAATGCTTGGGGCGGAGAGCAATGAGCTGGCGACGGAGGAATGGGAGGTGAAGCGTGTGATTGTGGACAACTGTGTAAAGACGGACACCGGGTGGCACTGCGTGAGAGCGTACAAAGCCGGCGACAGACGGTTTTACGCAATCGGGGTAAAGAATGTCGAGAACGGAGGGAAGGTGCGTTTGACGGATGATGTGATAGACACGAAGGGTTGCTGGTATGTTTCAACAAAAATTTAACATTTTCGGACATCCTGACTATCAACGACTTGTCAAAATGTTTGAAAAAAAGTTTTGATTGCCGCACGGTTTTTGAGATTTTGTGCAACAAACTATATAGAGAAAAACGAAAAGCAAAAACGACGAAACATCAGAGCACCACCATAGACGTAAGAAAAACGATTGAAACATAGAGAACAGAAAGAAAATGAATACATGGCGATGCTCGACGAGTGCCGAGGATTGATAACGAGCTTGTGTGTGGTGCATAGAGAGCATCTGGACGTGGATATTGAGGATGTGCAACAAGACATAAGGGCCAACCTATGGCAGAGCTACGGGAGTTTTATGGGAAGAAGCACAATGAAGACATGGGTTTACAGAGTGGCGCTGAACACAATATACATGCATTACAGGAAGCAGAGATACCGGTTGAGGACAGAGACACGCCCGACAGAGAGCATGAACACAATAGCAGACAAGAGAGACAACGAACTGACGGAACAGCTGTACAGACTGGTTGAGCAATTGGAGGCAGATGAGAAGACGCTGATAACGATGTATCTAGAGGAGTTGCCGCAACGAGAGATAGGCGAGGTGCTGGGGGTGAGCGAGGACGCGGTGTTCAGCCGGATAAAGAAAATCAAAAAGAAACTGAAAGAATTGAACGACCATGAAAATGGAGAAAGATAATTTGGAAGAGATGTTTGACGCATACCGTCGAACAAACGACAAGACCGAAAAACGGACAACGTCGGAGAAGCCACCGCGCATCAGCAGCTACAATCGAAAAAAGAGAAACTGCATACTGACGCTGGCGACGGACGTGGTGCTGGCCGGAGCGCTAGTGTGGCTATTCTGCACACATGTGTCGGACGGAGGAGACCTGGCGGCACTGGCGACGATAGGAGTGCTGCTGGCGATACACACGGCGACTGGAGTGCAGAGACTTCTGAGGCTTAAGAAGAACAACCCCGCGACAGCACAGCCAGAGGCGGTACTGGAGTATGCAATAGAGACGGAAGAGATGCGCGACCAGCCAACGACGGTGCTGAGCCGCCATGTGACGATTGCGGCGGCGATGGCAGCGATAGTGTTCGTTAGCGTCACGCCGGTTTATGAAGGTCGAACAATGTCGGCGATGAACATAGGCGAAAGGGCTAGCATCATAACGAACATAGACGACATACTGGCCAGCGGACAAAGAACAATCAGAGGATAGAAGGTAAATCACAGACAATCACAATATTCAATAAACAAGGTGAAAAAAGGACTTATCATAGTTTACATCATCATCGCAATCGGAGCGGTTGCGGCGATAATGGCGATGCGGCTGAGTCCGCGGACCGTGCCGTATGAGCAGTGCAGCGAGGTATATAAGCGATACCACGCGGTGGAGGGAGTGGAAGCGTCGTATGTGAAAGACTACAGGTTGAACGACACCATGAGAATAGACGTAACCTTCCTGCAGGCGACGACGGACGAGGGATGGCAGAAGCTGAAAGAGGACTTCAACCTGATAGACCTGCCGCCGGAGTATGGCGAATTTGACGAGAAGGCCGACGAATACACAATCGAGTCGAGACGCTCGCCGAAAGACGACCCATACCATTCGATAGAGCCATTCAAGGGGCGCTCGGACGACCTGTCGGTGGCTGTGTCGCGCTACAAACACCAAGTGTGCATATTCCACACGGAGAACGAGGCGGAGATTGAGTCGGTGCTAGCCTATTTGCTAAACGAAATATCACCAAATACACCAGCAATATGAAAAAGACCATTACCCAAATTGTATTGACGGCAGCGTTAATCATGATGTCAGCAAGCTGCCAAAAGGAAGAGATGATTGAGCCGATGCCAACGCCGACGGCGGAAAGCAAGGCAATGCCGCAAACGCACACGCTGTACTACTCGGTGGATGGCGCAATGGAAACCCTGACGTACCATAGCGAGGCAGAGTGGTACAACTTCATGACACGGATGACAACACTGGCGCGAGCAGGGCACACCATCACGCTGTCGAACACCAAACAGAACCGACCGAACGGCGATTTCGACGTAGAGACAATAGTGTATGACACGCGGTTGGAGTCGGATGCAATAGCATGGTGCAAGAAGATGAACGGATGCGGCTACACGGTGTCGATAAGGTACTATGCCGACCTGAAACTGTACCACTGCCTGGCGACACGACACAGAGGCAAGCTGGACAACGCATGCCTCGAAATGCGGAGAGCGGAGCGGTGAGAGGCTTTTGATTGCATGAACATTTTATATCATTAGACATGGGAAAACGGATATTATACATTACGGCCTTTATGCTGTTGACGGCGGGGATGGTATCGTGCGACAAAAAGGACGACACATCCATCAACAACGGCACAGAGACACCGACAACCCCTGCAGAGCCAGCGATTGAGGAAGACCCGGCAGATTTCCCCACAATGGGATTTGACGAAAACGGAGCATCGGAAGCGCTTTTCTCGGTGTCGGACAGCACAAAAATTCGATTTGCGAGAGGCAACCTGCAATACCAAGCTTCGACCGGGACATGGCGATTCGCAGAGCACCAATATGAGTACATCGGAACCGACAACGAGAGAGTCTCATCGACATACGATGGATGGATAGACCTGTTCTGCTGGGGGACGAGCGGATGGAACAGCGGAGCGGTATGCTACCAACCGTGGTCAACCAGCATGAACAACAACGACTATCTTCTCGGCGGGTTCGCATCGAACAGTCTCACCGGCGCGTACGAGCAAGCCGACTGGGGAGTGTATAACGCAATAGAGAATGGCGGCAACGAGGCAGGCATGTGGAGGACACTAGGCCGATTTGAGTGGTCATACCTGCGCAGCAACGGCAAATGCGCACCAGCGACAATAGGAGGCAAATATGCAGGCGTGGTCATTCTGCCAGACGACTGGCAAACACCAGAAGGACTGACATACGAACATTCAAATTTCAGCAATATCCAAGTAACCAACAACTATACGTTTAGCGAATGGCAGCGGATGGAGGCAGCAGGAGCGATATTCATGCCTGCGGCGGGGCGCAGATGCTACGGCACGATGATTGCGGACATCGGCAGTTGCGGATACTTCTGGACAAGCAACAGCTACTCATGCCAGGGCGACACCCGCGCAGTATTTTGTTACTACCGCACCATCGACCAGTATCCACAAATGGCTTACGGCACGCGCAACCAAGGGTTCTCGGTGCGGCTTGTAATGGATCAAGATTAAGAATCTGTTTAAATTCAAACAGATTCTAACAGTTTGGAGGTTTTTCGTATCTTTGCAGCGTCAAACAACGACGCAGATGCTGCTCATATATACACCAAAGATAACAAACAGGCTGGGATACACGCTGAACGTAGTGTTCCAGAATGTGCTGAAGAAGGAGTTTTCGCTCACCACAGACACTGCCACTTTCAAGAAACACGAGGGGGCCAAGCTGTGCTACGGACCGGAAAGGAAGGACAAAGAGGCAGTATGGGTGAAATCGGCAAACCTGCTGTTTGAGACGAATATTGCAGAGCAGGAGTTGCGACCATTCCAGGAGGAAGGTGAAGCACGACTGTTTCCGACCTACGGGAAAGAGTCGGACTTGAGTTTCGACCCATTTGCAGCTTCATTTTATATGTTGAGCCGCTACGAGGAGTACCTACCTCACAAGACCGACGAACACGGGCGGTTCATGGCACAGGAAAGCTTAGCGTATAAGGAGGGATTTCTGAGGAGCGCAGTGGTTGACCGATGGGCGACGCGAGTGAAAGAGGCCATAAAAAAGCACTACCCAGACGAAGAATTCGAGAACCGGAAGTTCGAATTTGAACAGACGGTAGATATAGACGCAGCATACTGCTACAAAAACAAAGGTCTCGGGCGGACACTGATGGGTGTTGCACGCGACATAGTGAAAGAACACGAAGCAGGAAGCCTGAAGGAGCGAATAAGAGTACTGATGAGGAAAGAGGAGGACCCATTTGACACGTTTGACTACATCCTGTCGTTCAAACGTAGCCATAGGGAGATGAGACTGATATTCTTTGTGCTGCTTGGTGACTACGGGGTTTACGACAAGCCGATATCGTACCATAACAACGACTTCCAAGAACTGCTGAAGCATCTGTGTGACCATGCGAAGATGGGCGTACACCCGTCGTACAACGCAATGACGGAGCCGCATTTGGTTGACATAGAGATGAATCGGCTTTCAGAGATACTGCACCGACGGATAGTGCGGAGCCGATTCCACTTTCTAAGACTGCGGTTCCCAGATTCATACAGGTCGCTTGTGAAGGCTGGCATACGGCACGACTACACGATGGGATATGCCGACACACCAGGATACAGAGCTGGGACAGCAACGCCATATCCGTTCTATGACTTGAGCAGAGACGAGGAGAAGCAACTGACAATTCACCCTTTTGTGTTAATGGACACAACCCTGCAGCAATATATGCAACTGAAACCAGCAGAGGCCATAAGGGTAATAGAGGCAAGCATAGACGAAGCCCGCACAGTGGGCAGCACATTCAGTTGTATATGGCACAACCAGCACCTGTGCGACAAAGAAGGTTGGAAAGGGTGGAGAGAGGTGTATGAGCGGATGATAGAATACGGCATTGGATGAATTAAGAAGTATAATTTTTGAGGTTTAAGCAAATAACAAAGGGATGAATTACAAGACCAAACTGCGTGACATAAAGGCGTTTGTGTTTGACTTTGACGGAGTCATGACAGACGGTGCCGTGTGGATGTACGCGGATAAAGAGACAGTGAGAGCCGGAAACATAAAAGACGGATACGCAATACAATACGCCATCAAAAAAGGGTATATAGTGACGGTAATATCCGGAGCGACATCGTTAAGCATAGACAACCGGATGGAATCGCTCGGGGCCCCGAAGATATACACAGGCGCGTCAAACAAACTGGAGGTATATAGGCTGTTCATGAAAGAGCACGGCCTGAAACGCGAAGAGGTGCTGTATATGGGCGACGACATACCCGACTACGAGGTGATGAAGGAGGCTGGAGTGAGCTGCTGTCCGTCGGATGCAGCCACTGAGATAAAAGAGATAGCAGACTACATATCATTATACGCCGGCGGACAGGGATGCGTGAGGGACGTGATTGAGCAAACGCTACGGCTACACGGGAAATGGTTTCATCCAGACGCAGTGAACTGGTAATCAACATAGCATTGGAAAGTTGGATTTTGATTTTAAGCATATCGGATTTCTGAGGACTGCAAAGCGGTGGTGGCTGGCAGCGTTGGCGGCATTGGCGTTTGTTACAGCCGAGGCACAAAGTTTTTCAAACGACGACACAGTGACGGTATATAACGCCACAGCAACCTACTATGCCGACAAGTTCGTTGGACGCAAGACCTCGAGCGGAGAGATATTCACACAGGACAAATACACAGCGGCACACCATACGATAAAATTCGGGACGTTGGTACTCGTCACCAATCCAAAGAACGGCAAGGAAGTAATCGTCAAGGTAAACGACCGATGTCCAAGACGTGGGATAATCGACCTTACTCGCAAAGGGATAGGAGCAATTGGAATCAAGGGGTCGGGAAAGGTGACCATACGCATACTGCCCAGCTCGTACCAATATGCGTGGGAACATCAGGACGAGATAAGAGAATTGGAAAGCGGAAGGCTGGTGCTGACAACAGAAGCGGAAACGTCACTGTCTTCGGATAATAAAAAAGAGGTAACTGACAAACAACAAAAGTCACCGCCAACACCGATAGAGACGGTATCGCAAGAGAGGCAGAGTAAGACAGCGAAAAGAACTGAAACAGCAGAGAAAAAAGAATCCGCAACGCGATACGACATACTGCTTGCTACAGGCATCGCACGATCGCAAGCGGAGAGGCAGACAAACAAGCTGCCTATGCACCTAAGGGAGAGCGTACAAAAGAGACCAGACCAAATGAGTGGCAAACTAAAACTGATACTCTCGTTAGGGGTATCAGAGAAAAAAGCGAAAGCCATACAGAGGACGCTAAAGCAGAGTTTCCCTAATAGCCAACTAATAGCAAACGAGTGACACAAAGGCGACAGAGCGGCAACAGAGTGCAAAAAAAAGCATTGTAGCAGCTTTTATAATCAAGTAATACTCAGTATCTTAACAAAGATTAATTGTTTTTTTAGCAAAAAATCATTGTTTTACAAATATTTATTGTTATCTTTGCACATTCAAAAAATTGTAGCCTCTCCTGAGTGGAGAGCATTTGCTTGTAGATACGCATCACTCACTGGAACGCACAAATAACACAAACGACGTGAAGAGCAGCCTAACAAAAATCATAACGATAGCCATAGTACTCATTGGCATGTCATACACAGCGTCGGCCCAGCAAGAGGCACAGTTCACGCAATACATGTTCAACCGACTATCGTACAACCCGGCATACGCAGGTAGCTCTGGATCGATATGTGCAATGCTGCTCTATCGCAACCAATGGCTGGGACTGAAGTTGGACAAACCGGTAGCAAACGAGCAATATCACGCAGGTTCGACTCCGTCTGACTATCTTTTCTCGTTTGACATGCCTGTGAAATTCCTACATGGCGGTATCGGCTTGACGGTGTATGCGGAAACGATTGGTTACAACCGCGCCATTTCGGCAAGTATCGACTATGCCTTCAGAATGTACTGGGGACCCGGAAACCTGTCGGCAGCCGTTGAAGCCAATCTGTTCAACAGCACACTTGACTACTCACAGCTTGTGGGTTCGGACGACTTCACGGGTAACTACTATGAGCCAGTGCAGTCGGCCGGTGACCCGCTGCTGGCGCAGAGCGACAAGCAGTCGGACTTCCTTTTCGACATATCCACCGGTTTGTACTATCAAATACCTGGAACATTCTACGTAGGACTTTCGGCGAAAAATCTGCTGGCCTCGAAGAGTGAAACACTGAACTACCAGAATTCGAGAGTATTCTATCTACACGGCGGATATGAATTTGTTTTCCCCTCAAACCCGTCGTTCAAACTGAAACCGTCGGCACTTGTAAAGACCGCCAACTTCTCAGTTTTCCAGGCAGACATATCATGCCTACTTGACTATCAAGGCACCGTATGGGGAGGTTTAAGCTACCGAATATTCGACGCGGTGTCGATACTTGCAGGTGTACAATGGAAAAAACTCCAAGTCGGCTTAGCCTACGACTTGACGACCACCCGACTGGGAACCTTCAAATCGGGACGCAGTGCCGGCTCCATCGAAATATATCTGAAATATTGTTTCAAGGTGGTGATACCACAGAAAAAGCCGTCAGTATATCGCAATACCCGTTACCTACTGTAGCCAATTATAGCACCGCAAAGAATCCATTATTTTGTCAAGGAAAAGAGCAAACGACTATTAACACTTTTTCAAGAAACTGTTAAAGGATACTAAAAGAAGCGACTGTCAGTAACATTTTTAACAAACTGACGTTAAAAACCAAGAAAAGACGTGAAAAAACGTCACGGACAAAAACAATCATTGAAAATAATAAAGAAAGACAATATGAAAAAGATCCTTCTCGCGTTCGCAAGCATCGTACTACTTTGGGGATGCAACTCCACCGAAAAAGGAGAACTGGTAGGAGTACAGAACCGTCCGTACTTTGAGGACATAGACCTCCGCGGTATGGTTTTCATCGCACAGGGCAATTACAGCATGGGAGCTGGCGCGCAGAACACCACCTACGGCGTTCCGTCGCAACCCAGAACAATGCAGGTAACATCGTTCTTCATGGATGAGACCGAGATTACAAACAACGAGTACCGTCAGTTTGTCAACTTTGTGACAGACTCGATAGCACGCCGCATGCTGGGTGAAGCCGGCATGGAGGGATTCCTGATCGAGGAAGACCAGTATGGTGAGCCCATAGAGCCTGCCTTGTTGAACAAAAAGACCAAGATACGCTGGGACGACCAGGAAACCCGCGAGGCATTGGAGGAGCTCTACTATGCAGAGAAGGACCGCTTCTACCGTCGTCGCGACATCGACCCGTCAAAACTCAACTATGAATATTATTGGATCAACTACGACGGACGCAACAACGCCAAGCACGGAGACGGAGCAGCCCTGAAAGAGGAGACCACCAACATCAAGGATGAGTATCGCGGCTCTATGTTCACCAGCCGTCCGAAAGGTCTCAACAGCCGTTCGACCTTCATCAAGAAAGAACTTGTAAACATCTATCCCGACACACTCTGCTGGGTGCACGACTATACCTATAGTATGAATGAAGACTTCACACGCCAGTATTTCAAATCACCGGCATACGACAACTATCCTGTTGTTGGCATTAGCTGGGTCCAGGCAAAGGCTTTCTGCATTTGGCGTTCGAACTTCCTGAACAACTATCTTGAAAGCATCGACTATACGGAGATGAACGACTTCCGTCTGCCGACCGAGGCCGAATGGGAGTATGCAGCGCGCGGCGGTATGTCGCAGCAGACCTATCCTTGGGGCGGACCATACGTGCGCAACCCGAACGGATGCTTCCTGGCCAACTATGAGCCGCTGAAAGGTGCCTACGACGACGACGGTGGCGTGAAGACACTTATGGTTGGTCACTATGCCCCGAACGACTACGGCCTGTATGACATGGCCGGCAACGTGGCCGAGTGGTGCTTGGATGCTTACAACGAGGCAACCTATATTGTAACCAACGCATTGTCGCCTTACTACAACTACGATGCTCAGGACGATGCACCTTTAGCCATGAAACGTAAGGTAATACGTGGCGGTTCTTGGAAAGACCAGAAATTCTTCATCCAAGTACAAACTCGTACCTACGAATTTCAGGACACCAGCAAGTCCTACATCGGATTCCGCTGCGTGCAGCCCTATCTGGGTCGTGTAAAGGGCGACAACCTGAAATCAGCTTCGAACGTATATTAATAATATAGTGTAAGCTGACATCCAGAAAAGAACTATACATCAAAAAAATAAGTAACACTAAAAACAAAAAACTATGAGCTTTATCGACAGACTTGTACGCAGTAAGTCTTACAAAACATTTATGGGTTATCTGTATGGATGGGGCGCAGGTATTGTTATCTTCGGAGCCCTGTTCAAGATTAACCACTGGCCAGGCGGTACCATCATGCTTATCATAGGTATGGGTACAGAGGTTATCATCTTCTTCATGTCTGCATTCGAGCCCCCACACAAAGAGTTCGACTGGACGCTGGTTTATCCTCAGTTGGCTGGAATACTACCTGGCGAAGAAGGCAAACCTGCAGAGGGAGAAGAAGCCATGGAAAACCTGCTTGAAGGACAGGAAGAAGAGGGAGAGGTGCAGTTAGAAGCCGCCGATCCGTTGACACAGCAGCTCAACAAGATGCTCGAAGAAGCCAATATTAGTCCCGACCTCATTGAGCGTCTCGGTGTTGGTATGAGCAACCTCGCTGATTCGGCAGCATCGATGAACAATATGGCTACCGCTACGGCTGCCACCGACAAATTCGTATCGAATATGGACACCGCCGCCGAACAAGCCGGTTTGCTCTATCAGAGCATGAAGGACGCTCCAGAAGCGGTTGCCACACTTTCAAATATCTACAAAGAGACCGCCCAGTCGCTGAGCGCCGGTGACGTGTCGTATGTTGACGAGATGAAGAAGATGGCCAGCAGCCTCTCCTCAATCAATGCCATGTACGAGATGCAGCTGCAGAACTCGACTGCACAGCTCGAAGCCACCAAAGAGGTACAGGACAAGATGCAGAGCATGATGAACAACTTCGCCGACTCGGCCGAAGGTGTGCTGAAATACAAACAGCAGGTCGATGCCCTTACCAAGAAAGTATCCGAACTCAACAATGTTTACGGCAACATGCTTGCCGCCATGCAGACACGTATCTAATTTTTTAGTGTTCAACGCCGCATGAGGAATGAGGCGTTGAAGGTGAAACGAAATAAAAACATTAAAACAACCACTAAAAAAGAAAGATAGACTATGGGTGCTACAAACTGCCCGGAAACCCCGAGGCAAAAAATGATACAGATGATGTACATCGTGTACACCGCGATGTTGGCGCTGAACGTGTCAGCGGAGGTGCTTGCCGGCTTCAAAACGGTCGGTGACGCCATCAACGTCTCGAATATCGCCATCAGCGAGAAAGTGACGGATTTCTACAATGCTTTTGAAGACGCCTACAAGAATAACCCTGAAAAGACACAAGAAAGCTGGGATAAGGCAAAGCTGATCCATAAGGAGACGCAGGACCTGTTGCACTATATCGACACACTGAGACATGGTTTCTTTGCATACATCCAGGGTTCCGTGTCTTATACAGATAAAGATGGGAAAAGTGTAAGCCTGAAACTTCTTGACGAAAACAAGCAACCCTTGTTCGACACTGTCAGAAAAGCTTTGATTGAAGGCAAGTTCGATTGTATGACAAAAGCCGACGACACACACGGTGGAGCCACGTATTTCCTCGCTCCAGAGGACGGAAGCGGTTTCAGCGATGTGGATAAAGGAGCTGTAAACTGTCGTGCCGCAAAGCTGAAGAATAAGATACTCCAGTATAAGACCAACGTGAACAAGATCTTGGGAGAGGATTCCATCCCGCAGAAAAACATGGGTCTTGTTGTAGAAGGCAAATTTGTCAATGCCGAAAAAGACTCGCTTGACTGGGAGAACTTCACCTTCAACGGCACACTTGCCATTGCCGATATGGTTATTATGGCGCGTATGAAAGGTGAACTGCTTACCCTTGAGAACGACGTGTTGAAAAAACTGTTCGACAAAATCAGCGCCAACGACTTCAAGTTCGACAAGGTTACGGTGATTTCACGTCCTACCGCCTCATACATCATTCAGGGTGGCAAATACGAAACCCGTGTGAATATCGGTGCCTACGACTCACGCGCAACATTCACCGCCAACGTGAACGGGTCAACGCTCACGAGCGATGAAACGGGATCGGTGGTATATACCGCAGCCTGCACCACACCCGGTGAGAAGAAAGTTCATGGTACAATCTACGTGAAAAAAGACAATGGTCCTGCAGAGGAATACGAATTCGACGACAGTTATTTCGTAGCTCCGCCTGTGGCTGTGGTGGCTTTGACGAAGATGAACGTGGTGTATGCCGGTATCGACAACCCCGTGTCAATCTCGGTGCCAGGTGTTGACTCACGTAATGTGATACCCGTTGTTGCGGAAGGTGCTGCAACAATCTCCAAAGATCCTAGCGGCAAAGCCGGTGACTATATCATCAACGCATCCAAGATGGGTAAGATCAAGATCCGTGTTGATGCCAAGCTGGAAGGTGGCGGAACCAAGACCATGGGTGAGCAGCTTCTGCGCGCCAAGAAGATACCCGCACCTGTGCTGAAAATCGGTACATTCAAAGATGGCGATGTGGTTGACAAGAACGCACTTGCAGCCGTGGGTAAGATTAATGCCATCATGGACGACTTCGACTTCCAGCTGCCGCCGCTGAAGGTTTCATCCTTCGAGTTCCAGGTGTCTGGTTCCAACTCGTTCGAGTTGACGGGACAGGGCAACACCTTCAACCCCGAGATGATCAGCCGCTTGAAGAATGCCAAGAAAGGCCAGAAAGTTTATATCGACAACGTGGTGGTGAAGACACCTGATGGACAGACACACAAGCTGAAGGCCACCTATAGATTGAAATAATCAATAAACACTACTGATATGAAAAAGTTATTGTTTTGCCTGAGCGTCGCAATGTTTGCGATTGGCACTATGCAGACTAATGCTCAAAACATTATCGATGCAGAGGAGTCGCACAATGACAACTTTTATGCGAAAACCCTGAGCAAAGGCAAAGAAGCCATACCCTATCAGCACCTTCGCGAGAGCGACGTGGTGTGGGAGACCTGCATCTGGCGCACGATTGACATGCGTGAGAAATTCAACCAGTTCTTCTACTTCCCCACCGATCCCGAGAAGGATGTGCAGGGTCGCCAGAACCTCGCCAACACCATCATCAAGGCACTTGAGGCCGGACAATTCGAGGTCTATGAAGACGACGAGTTGAAAATCCCGAGAGACTGGGAGGCCGTTTCGGCTCTTCTGAACCGTGAAGACTCGGTTTATGTGCCTGGAGAGCTCGACGAATGGGGCGATGAGACCGAAGGTACTTGGCAGAAGTTCCAGACGAAACTCGATGCCGCCGACATCTTCGCTTTCAAACTGAAAGAGTTCTGGTATATCGAGAAGCAAGACACCCGTCAGAAGGTGCGCATCGTGGCACTGGCTTTGGTATATCAGCAGTGCAAGGAGCGTGAGGACGGCCGCGAATGCAACTCAATCGACATGTTCTGGGTGCCGATGAACGACATGCGCGTGCGCAACGCCCTCGTCAAAGTCAACGCCTACGACGAGCACAACATCGCAGCCGAGCGTTCCTACGACGACATCTTCATCGACCGCTACTTCGACAGCTATGTGACGCGCGAGTCGAACCGTTTCAACCGTAAGATTGAGTCTTACCTGACCGGTACCGACGCCATCATCGAGTCACAGGAAATCGAAACCAAGCTGGGCGATATCGAATCGGATATGTGGGAATACTAAACTTCCCGCAAGGTCGTAACCAAACGATAAGAGTTAAGGATTGCTCAGCGATTCTTAACTCTTTGTTTTTTCAGCGACATGAAATCCTTTTGCAGAATACCACTGTTTTTAGCCGTCATGATTATGACGGCTAGCAGTTTGTATGCGCAAGAGGGGCAGGACGTCTATGGCAACTACTACACACGGAAGACGCTCATCGAGGGGCAAGAGGCCGAGGAGCTGCAGCATGTGAGGGAGAGCGACGTGGTGTGGGAATACCGCATCTGGCGCACGATAGACCTCCGCGAAAAGTTCAACCAGCTCTTCTATTTCCCGGTGGAGCCAGAGGGGTCAATGGGACGCAAGAACCTGGCATACGTACTCTGGGACGCCGTCAAGAACAACGAGATAACCATCTACGAGGACGACGAGTTCAAGATACCCATCGAGAACGATGTCTTTGTGGAACGATATACGCGGGCCGACACCATAGTGCTTGAGATTATCGACGAGAACGAAGAATATGAGTATGAGACCATCCTGGTGCCCAAGGAGTTCAACTCAGAGGAGATATACCAATACCGCTTGAAAGAAGCGTGGTTTATCAGCAAGCAGATTACCGAGCAGGAGGTGCGCATACTGGGCATGACGATGGTGAAAGACCTCTTCAAGGAGCGTGACGGCGAGAAAGAGTATATCGGCACCGTCGAGCTCTTCTGGATACCCATGCTCTCACGCCGGGTGCGCAACGTGCTGGTCCGCCACGAGGCATACGTAGAGGACAATATAGCCAACCTGCCGTCGTGGCTTCAGATATTCAAACAACGCAAGTTCAACTCGTTCATCACACGCGAGTCGAACCGCTTCAACCGCACCATAGGCAGCTACCTCACCGGCATCGACGCCATCATGGAAGCCGAAGACATAGAAAACAAACTGCTCGACATGAGCATAGACATGTGGGATTATTGATATGAAACAGCCATTACGTATTGCGGCATTGGTCGCCTTGCTTATCTGCTGCAGCATCGCAGAGGCACAGAACCTCAAGATTATCTCGTTCAACATCCGCTACAACTCATGGAACAACATCGACGGCGAGAACGGCTGGCCCCACCGCAAGGCATCGGTGGCGAAGATGATCGAGCAGGAGAAGCCCCTAGCCATAGGGCTGCAGGAGGCGTTGATCGACCAGCTCGAGTATCTCGACAGCGCGCTCCCCTCCTACCGCCGCATCGGCGTAGGACGCGACGACGGCAAGCAAGCCGGCGAGTTCATGGCGATCTACTACAACACCGAGCGGGTAGAGCTTCTTTCGGGCGAGACGCGATGGCTCAGCGTGACACCCGAGACGCCCAGCAAAGGATGGGATGCCGCCTGCTTCCGCACGGTCACCATAGCACGCTTCAAGGTCAAGGCCAGTGGAAAAGAGTTCGTGTACCTCAACACCCACCTCGACCATGTGGGCAAGACCGCACGCGCCGAGTCGGCGAAGCTTATTGCAACGCTGGCGAAAGAATCAGGCGAAGGGATACCGATAATCGTCGGCGGCGACATGAATTCGACCATCAACGACGAGATTTTTCAAAGCTTCTATGCCGAAGAGCTAAAGGCTGCACGCGAGTTGGCGCCAACGAAACATACCGACAACCGCATCACCTACAACGCCTATGGAAAAGACAAAGGGGCGGTGATTGACCATTTCTTCGTGCGAGGTGTCAAGGTCAAGAGTTTCCGCACCCTCGACGGCGACTACGGTGTGCCCTACATCTCTGACCACTACCCTGTCGAGATGGTGGTAAAATACTGAGCACCGTCCGGTTTATTTCATTGTAGCAGAGTCCACTTCCCGTCAATATTTTCTAAATCCACAATTTCCGCCCCTGCACATCCGCATGATACATTGTGTGGTTTGCTGATTTAGGTTGTCACTTTTGCGTCCTGCGACTGGATTAAGTTGACGGGTTAATAACTATCGACTGTTTTTTGTTGTCAGCCTACCAATTATTTTCTGTAGTTGTCCTGGCAAACACAACTGGTGACTCAAAATTATTAATTATCGACAATTTTCAAACAGTCCGCTTTTCGGGGAGGGCTACATATGATTTCCCTCAGATTCTTGTTTATATATTCGTCCTCTATCCAGCTGTATATAAAAAGTATCCATTCCATCGGGTCCACAATCTTCATCGGATTCCAGACACAGTAGTTATATGGAGATAAACTTGGGTACTTGTCTGCCATCGGGTCCACACTCAACCACAAACTCAGGTCAGAATTGTAGTACCTGGCCCCAAAATAGTAATATCCTGTCTCTGAGTCCTTCTCCTTGCCCGTGGATAACGGACACAGAATAGCGATGTTTTCAGGCCTTTTGGAGGGTCTGAAATTGGAACTTTTATATGTGGATTTCAGACGCATTTATTGTTTTATTCACACTTTGTCGTTAATTGCCTTCATCGGAAGTGTCGGATTGAAAATCTGGCTCAACCGGATCTGTCGTATCAAAAATATTACTCTTGTAACCTTACTGTATCATTTATAAAATTATACTTTACATCTGCCAATAGACAATCAAACAATGGAAGATCTTCTTCCCTAAAATTCACACATGATATGGTAATTCCAGTGTTTTTATAGTAAACTTCTTTTAACCAGAGGTTATTAAACAATCCGCAATAACATATCATGCTATCATTGTCATTTATTTTTTTTACTTGCGTAGTATCACAAAAAGGACGAGATACATTTGCGCCAATATGTATAAATACATACGCGGAGTCTCTGAATGGATATACTATAAAATGCCCCTCATCATAGGTATCTGCGTTTTTTTTGTGTTTGCAGCAAACTGACGGAAGGTTAAGGAGTATCACTTTATTGCCAAACCTTATCGTGTCACAGCAAACGTCAACCATATTATTGACCTTTGATTGGGCATCGCAAGTATAAAATGATATTACGCCGAATAATACTACAAGAGATTTTTTTATTCCTGCCATGATTGGTAATTTTGCCTTGCTTCGAGAACGGCTTTTTCTATTTGAATTTTCAATCTGGTATTTTTATCAACAACTTCAAATTGTGGAGCATTACAGTTTAATTCGGAATCCCACTCCACGCCAATTAACACATTATGATATTCATGGTAGGGGTTCACATCTTCTCCTTGCTGCTTCAGTTCATAGAAAAAAGCATGTCCGTAGGCTTCATGGGCAAGATTCTCTACTTGCTTGTCTTCTGACAATTTCGAACTTGTAATTATGTAAACATTATTATCTGGAGAAGGATCAATTGTATTGTCGGGAGTTAGAGTAACGCCTATTGTGCCTTCCTTTCTATTGGTGGCTAATTCGACATTTTTTTGTGAATCGTTATAACTTGTGGCTATGCTGAAAACGTATTCGGTATTGCTTCTAGCTAATGTTTTTAAGGCATTGAAATTTGCAGAATTGCTTTTGTGCTTATTAAGTTTATTCGCCAATATATTACCATTTTTGTCAAATCTTACGTATTTTGCATCTTTTTTGGAAAGTGAATATCTAATGTTTTGTTGAGATTGTTTATCGGTCACTCTTATTTTTGCGCCGTCCGGGTCCACCAACTTCATCGGATTCCACGCACAATAGTTATACGGTGACAGACTTGGGTACTTGTCACTCATGGGATCAACCGAAAGCCACAAACTCAAATCTGGATTATAGTACCTTGCACCGAAGTAGTAATAGCCTGTTTCTGAGTCCTTCTCCTTGCCCGAGAATGTATAACGCTCATTATATGTCCCGGTATGCTGGTCGATGTGGGGTTCTCCGTAGGGCAGATATTGCATATGCTGGACGGGGTATCCTGTAGCATTCGTTATCCAACTGGCGCTACCGAGGTGGTCGGGGTGGTAGAAATAACGGGCGGTTTCCTCGCTATTGTTGTACTGGATTAATTCGTCCATTGTGTTGTGGAAATCAGTGTATAGAAACTCAGGCTTCACCCCTGTATGCAGAACTTCCGGTTGGTTGTTTGTTAAGTTGCTGTTAGTTGTGCCATCAATTTTTTTGTTACAAGATACTGGTGCCGCAACTATTATACGCCCGGAAATGTCATTTAGCTGCATATCCATCAGCATACTGGCATTGCCTTGTAAACTGTCGGAGGCTTGAATCAGCGAGTCTATACCACCGTTTCCTATTTTTGTGCATATTCTGTCAGTTCCAGCATATATATGCTTTGTATATCCATGGTTACTTGCAACAATATATGGCGAGGGATAGAGCGTCACTCCATTGAATATAGTGTACACATTCCTTTCGTAGGCGTTGATATCCATTACGTTTGACAGACCTACAATTTTTGAGTAACGCTCTCCAGATGGGTCGTAACCGTACAGTGACATGTAGTTCTCGTCAATAGACGCATAAAGCCTGCTGTCGTCCGTCCAATATAGAGTTCGTGTAGCATCGTTGTTATATGCGTGATATGTGTGTTGGGCAAGGTTGCCGTTGGCATCATAGATGAAGTCGTCCCTGATAGCCCCCAACATACCGCTCACGCGGCGTACTGCGTGAGGCTGATTATCGTTGCAGTAAGCATATACGCGGTTGGTATTTGTACTATATGTGCCTGAAGAGTTTTGCACTTTTGTTCCGATGCGTCCTGCGGGGCTGTAGGTCATAGATAGTGTAAACCCCGTTCCCGATGCCGAGACCAATCTATCAGCCGCATCATATGTGTAGGTATTCGAGTACGTTCCTCCGAGGCCGGACGGAACGGCGGTGGCAGTGTTTGATACGGACGTCAAATTCCCAATAGGGTCGTAGGTGTAAGAAATTGATTGCATTGGAGTAAATAATCCATACGCACACACTGAGTTCAAGCTGTGCAGTCTCTGCAATGTGTCATATGCGAAAATGGCCACAGTATTATTGCCATATCCAATTATTAGACGATGACCAAAACGGTCATATATTATGCCATTAACATAGTTGTAGGAAACACTGCCTTTAACTCCAGCTACAGATGTTAGTGAACCTGCACGGTCGTAAGAGTAGGAGACTGTCTCGCCATCGGGGTAGCCTATGGCGCGAGTGCGGTTCCAGCTGTCGTAAGTGTAGGTGGTTCTGAAACGGTAGGCTCGATTGTCGTATGGCAAGGCTATGGTGCGGGTGTTCTCTATGACCTCGCCGAGCGAGCCGTAGGCGAAGGTCTCCTCCAGGCCGCCGGAGACTGTCCGTACGACACGCCCCCTGCCTTTGCCCGATGTGCCGTAAGCATATACAACTGTATTCTGCGGGAAGCGTGAGTATCGCTTCTCCAAGAGCCGGTCGCGGTGGTAGGTCATCGTGATGCTGTCGCCCAGCGCGTTGTATTCACGTACAGGAAGACTGAGGCCGTCATACACCCACATCTTCGTGCCGGCGTCGGGGTGCACACGCCTTGTTATACGCCCCATAAGGTCGTAGTCGTAGGAGGTGCTGAATCCGTCGGGGTCGGTGACGGAATCAAGCTGTGCCAAGGCATCATAGTAGAAAGTGGTGACAGCGTTTAGTGGGTCGGTGACGGAGAGTTGCACACCGCGCGGGTCGGTGACGGAAAGATGGCTGTGGTTGTTTGCGTCGGTCACTGTAGTCGTGAACTGAGTGACGGAACCTGCACCCCCGAAGCCATACGCATAACGAGTTGTGTACCCCAGCGGGCTTACGCTGTCGGCCAGCACACGGTCGAGGATGTCGTAGCGGTGGTGGGTCGTGGACAGGCCGGTTTCGGGTGTCGCATAATAGACTGGCGAGAGGTTCTTGCAGAACGGCTCATCCTCGCGTATGATGCGGCCCATATTGTCGTAAGACTTTCCTCCCGACACCACAAATTGCTCTGTTCCTGACACAAATGCGTTCTGCCAGGTCTGGCTTGCACGTCCGAAACCGTCGCAGAAGGTGGTGGTTATGCTGTGGAATCCTGTATCGGAATGGTCGTAGCGGTGAACCTGCGTCCATACCGGCCGAACCGCCGACGGCACAGTGAGCGACGGCGGACTGTACGGGTTGATGGGGACGGAGCCGCTGGCGCCCATAAGGTTGGATGATATTATAGGCGCAGTGGGTGCGATGTCGTCCCAGTACCTTACGTGTATGGTCGGGTTTCCTGTCAGTTCGTACGGTCCGCGGACGGCATACAACCGACCGAAGTCGTCATAGATATAGGCACAGGTGTCGCCTGTCGGGGTTATGCGCAGCACAGGAACTCCCAGCCGCAGGTCATAGACTATGCGGCTTGTGTCGTTGAAGGTGCCGTCGGTCACAAGAACCGGATATTGGAAGGTGTAGCTGTCGTATGTGAATTTCTTCGTCCACGGCGAGTTGTCCGTACCGTTGGCGGGCAGCTCGACCATAACGATATTGCCCAGATTGTCGTGCAAATATTGTGTTGTCGCACCACTGCTGTCGGAATTAAACACCGTCAGAGCTGCAATGTTTCCGAAATAATCATAGGAAGCGGTTCTCTTGCGAAGCAGCGTACTGTCACCATCCACAACCATAAGTTGGGATACCAGCGCGTTCATGTTGTCGTGACCGGCGGAAGTGTAAAGCATCTGGCAATGCACGTCGTCGTCAGTTGCCGCCAGGTTGTTGTAGTTGATATGCTCGCGGACCCGCCCGTAGCCTTCGTGGATGAACCGTTCGGCCGTGACGACACGTATGTCGCTGTTCGATGGTGTCGGGTTGAAATAGCGGACGAAGGCGGAGTCGATGGCCGGGTATGAAGGCCCGAAGCACCAGGCTGTGGCATCATCAACTACAGTGCCGTCGGCTATGGTCTTCATACGGTATATCCAGGTGCGGTCGATGTAAATCCGGCCCTGCGCGTCGGCTGTTGCCTCGTAGCGTTTCAGACCCCGGAACTTGTAGCGGTCGTTGTGGTAAACCTCGGTAACGGTTCTGTAGAGGTCTGAGCCGTTCCACTGGTGCGTGACAACCGTGTCGAATCCGTAAGCAGTACGCTCGCCCGTCTGGTAACGGTAGTTTTTGTAGCTGAACGAGTAGGATCGTATGTCCGTCGCAATCGACCTGTCCATCACGGCCACGCTGTCCATCACCGTGGGGCGTTTTCTGGAGTACGGCGAGTAGTCGGCCTGCGCGTAGTGGATGTCAATCTCGTTGCCGTGGAATGACTTCACCTTTTTGAGCAGACCCGCGTCGTGGCAGAGGTTGCGGTGTACTACAATCTTGTCGCCGTCGCGGGTAACGATGTCGGGCAACCCGTCGGCGTCGAAATCGACAAGGACGGACTCTGTGTTCGACGCCGACCATGAATAGCCACCGCCTATGGAACCCTGTATCTTGAACCAGAGGAACGTGGCACCTGCTGTGACGTTGGCGTTGATGTCCGTGTTCATGGTGCTGGAGGTGGAGCGGGTGTTTGCGGAAAGCGAGTAGGTAGTGCCAGAGAAGCCCCATCCGCTGTTGAACTGCACACGCCCACCGTCGGTCACGATGTCCACCAGCCCGTCGCCGTTGATGTCGCTGTAGAAAATCTTTGCGTCGTTTTCGGACTTGTTGAGGCCGAGACCGGCGGAGAAACTGACATTGACATCCGCCGTCTGCGTGTTCGCCGGAGGTGTCATGTCCCAGCTGCCCGACCCCGTGAGCGACATGGCACGGTTCTCGCTATTGTCGGAGGGTCGTGTATAGTTGTGGAACCATGTGTTATAGTTGAACCTGCCATAACTATACCCCAAATTCAGTCCCATAGCATTCTTTGCGAGCTGGTCTGGCAGTCCATCGCCGTTGATGTCCATCCATTGGAGGACGGTCTCGTCCGTCGATGTTGCCGTCGTCGCGTCGCCGCTCAAAGAGGAGCCGATGCTTCGTTGGGCGATGGAGACACTGCCCTTCGACTTGCCTTTTTTGTTGAACAGGGGCATCGATGTGCCTGCCTGGACGCTCTCGGAATGGAACTCGCTGTTGTGGATGCCCGGTTCGACTGCGCCGATTCCGCTGACATACGGTGTGAGCGCACCCCGCGTGTTGGTGTACTGTGCCGTTGTGGTGCCCATGACATCGGGGTAGCCGTCGCCGTTGAGGTCCATGTAGTCGCTCTGCACACGGCACTCGCCGTCGGTGACGCTGGCCGAATAGCTGGCAACGCCTATTCCAAGCCCTACTCCGACATGGTAGGAGAACCCCTTCTGTGCGGAAGTTCGGTTCGGGGCAGTGACAGTCGTGCCTGGTACCGCTATGGACACCGCGCCCTGAGCCACCTCCACAATATTCTCCGTGACCTCGGTATCAGCGGTGATGGACTGCTCATACTCGTGTACGCCAAGGCCTGACGGTGTTAAATAGCTCCGGCTTCCGTCGGCCACAAACGCCATCATGTCTGCGGACGGCACCGCCGTCATGCGCTCGGCGGGCACACTGCCCGGCATACGGGTGTATTGCGTCACTATGCCGTTCATGATGTCGAAGGTCATGGGCTGGACTCTCATCGCATTGCCAATTGAAACGCTGTCGTCCAGGAATGCCGACATCCCGGTGAAATAGTCGTGTATCGTGTCCTCGATGATGGGGGAACCAGCGACCCCGACGTTGTATGCGAATTGCCCCCACTGGCGGTTTATCGGTGTGAAGGCCATCGGGTCGGGTACTGTGTCGGTCGCCACGCTGTCGAATTTAAGGCCGATAGGGTAGAAACTGGGATGGGGTCCAATTCTGCCTATCATGGCTGCGTTACGGTCATATCGTTTGGGCATTCGACCCGACACATACACTTCGTAGTAAGCCCCGTTATTGTCAAAGGGAATGTCCACTCCACCAGTGAACCCCAGTGGTAACGACGGCGTATAATATAGTGCATTCGTGGTGGTTTGCATCCTCCATACCACATTGTTGTTGCGGCGTTTGACAATGACCGCCGTGCGTCCGGTCAGCAGGCTGTCAGGGTCGCTGAGGCAAACCGCAGATATCATATTCACATTGCGGAGTACAGGCAACGTGTGCGTCGCGAAGGTGGTGTATTTCGGCGAAAGCCACATATCGAGCGCATACACGGTGTCGCTTACTGGGATGTTCTCCACAGTGTCGGTGTGTACGGTGTAGGGGCCGTCGGGCATACTCTGTAGTTCCACAGCTCTCGCATGGGGATGCCAGACGAGTTTTGTCCAGTCCACCTCGTCCTTGCTCAATGCCTCGATATGGATGGACTGCGACGAGTCGATGCTGATGGTGTTCGAAAAAGCCCTGTTCGGAACCGTGGAGCCTGGCAAAACGGTGTCGTTCATCAGCACTTGAAGGTCGTTGCCAGCGACATTGCGCACGGAGATTCTCAGATACACAGTGTCGCTCATCGCCGATGTGACAGAATAGTCTGCGTCAATCTTGATACGTCCGTGCTGTGACATGGCGAGCTGCTCATCCTTCCATGCGAAATAGTCGGTCGAGGAGTTGTAGCGGTATTTGTTACGACCCTCGTAGTCGAGCGAGTCCGCCGGAACCGAAGTGTAGTCCACTGTCGGGGTCCAGTCCACAATGTCGAACAGGCGTTTTTCCAAAGCCTCCAGCCGGAAATAAATCCTGTCGCCCGCACTCACCTGCGTTACGCACGACGGCGAGGCTGTGGACTGGTTGTCGGAAAGTGTGTGAGTGTACATCAGGCTGTCGTTGTGCTGCACACTCACCAGCATGCCGTCCCAGCGGCTCAACCGCCGGGCGGCGGTGTCCTCCTGGTTCACGGATACTGCGCCCCCTGCGACCACCGTGCCGTTGGCAGGGGCAATCCACACCCGCACCACGCTGTGCCGCATGGTGTCGGTGGCGAAATTTGTCACCGTGTTGTAAACGGTGGTGGACTGCGGTGACTGTCCAGGTTTTTCGTACACAAGGACATTCGTGCCGGACGTGTAGCCGGGGATAAACAGGGAGTCGAAGATCTCCGACTGCTCCGACGTTGAGTAATACCCGTTCTCGCAGCTGCCGGGTATGAGCTGCACCTCGGTCGGGCTGGTGGTGAACCTTATGCTGTCGCGGGTCGAAACGTTGTAATAGACCCGGCCCTTGTCTATTATGTCGGTCAGCCCGTCGGCGTTCACATCGGTGTAAAAACCGTTGGTCGTTCCCTTGCTGCGGCTCCAGTTCACACTTCCGTTTGCACCTGCTGGTCCGCCGATAGGCAGTTCCACTCCGAGGTGAAGGTTTATGCCTCCGCCGTATGACAGGCTGGAACTCTTGCTGAAATCCTGCGCAGCAAGCGTCACCGGACGCGCTGTGGCATCGTAGGTGAATGTTTCGGGATGGAACAGTCGGCATCGCCAGCCGCCGCTTTTGGCCTTGTACAGGATGTCGCTGTAACCGTCGCCGTTGAGGTCAGAGAACATCACGTTGCCGCTGCTGTTCTCCTTGGTGGGTATGGACACGTCGCCGCCCAGGTTGATGGTGTTGAACCAAGATTCGAAGAACGCACCGAAACTGGCCCCGGTGTTTATGTTGAACTTGCCCCCGGATGAGGCTCCGAGCGGGCTGGACGGCTCGAAGAATAGACCTCGCTTCGCTTCGTTGCCGATGCCGGTGGGTATGATGGTTTCATCAGCACTGAAAACCCTGTCAGGCAGAGGATTATACTCGAACTTGTGGTATTTGAGTTTGTTCGGGTTGGCGTCGTTAAGGTCCGACAGTGCAACGCGGTCAAGCCCCCGCGAAACCTCGTCGCCACACAGCTCGACAATCCCGGCAAGATGCCTTTTACTCGTGTGGTCTTCCTTGTCATAAATTAAACTGTAGCACCGTATGAGACTGTCAGGACCTAAATATTGCTTCTCCGTAATACATCTTGTGTATTTTGTCTTGATTTTCGATATCAACCACTCCGTGTCCTCGTTCAGGCCGTAACTGCCGCTGACGGTGTGATTGACTGGATTTTTGTCGTATTCGAACAGAACGATATATCCGTACCACGTGCCGTTCAGCACGGGGTTCCAGCTGTAGAGTATCCTGTCGGGGTATATCTGCGTACCGCCGCTGCCGGTGCTGTGTGTAGGCCGCTTGTAGTAGTAGAATATCGTGTTCCCGTTGCGGTCGCGCACCTCGCTCAGCATCCATTTCGCGATGTTGCCCGACTGGTCAACCAGTGTGCTGACAGAATTCTGTATCACTGTCCCGTAGTGGCCGTAGCACCAGTGCGTTCCATCTCTGTCCACCACCTCCCACCAGTAGTTCTGCGGGGTCGTGCCGTGGCGAATGATGCTGTCGAACGCTCCCTCCACACGCGAATGGAACAGTTTCGTACCCGACATGTCTTGGTTTTCGTAGCTACGGGCGAAGGTCGGCATGCTGTCGTATTCCGTGACAAGGTGCTCGCCGTTCAGAAGATAGGTCTCGGTCTCCAGCTGCTGGCTGTACAACGGCACCCCCCAACGGGTCTCGACGCTTATGCACGGTATCGGAAGGTTCCAGCCCACACCTACCATACCATTGCCGCTTCCGCTGCTGTACTTCAGTTTCAGGTCAGGCCGCAGTCCTCCACGCCCGACAGGTACGTTTATCGGGTAGGTCAAATCCGCCGTGCCCATATTGTTGGCCGTGGGAGGCTGCATGACTGTCAAACCATCCAGCGGGCTGGGCGGCTCTATATCGCTCATCATCGTCGGCACGAAGGCCTGCGCCTCGGGCATCTCGGGTGCCTGTAGTACCTCATTCACGAAGTCGGTGAAGTGGGTGGTGAGGCTCACTATCTCATGGTTTACCGTGTCTATATCGACACGGTGGAGTCGTGTCCACTGATGGGTTGTCTCGTCATAATAGCTTGTGAATATGTCCTCCGGCTTGTAGCCCAGGGGTATCAGGCTGTCACTGTAGCTGACCCTCAGCTCTGCGGGTGGGTTGAAATGCTCTCCGCTTGGCAGCATACGGTAGCCTTTTCCACTTCCTCCAGTCACGTTCACGCACATCCCGCCCAACGGTTGCAGCTCGTCTTCGCTCAGTGCTCTGGCCGTGAACGTCTTGCCGTGCAATCCAATCTGATGCCCTTTGACCGTCACGCTGGCTCCGGGCACTTCTAGCAGGACTGTCTCGGTCGTGTCCTGGCCATTCAGCCGACTCACGACGTCGGGTGTGAACACCTTGGCCACCTGCGGTGTCGCACCTTGCATCCCGCTGTCGGCATTGGATATGGGTTCTGCTGTAACATCCTCCTGGGGGGCGACTATGGCTTCTTCATAGTCTGATGCCACAGGGCTCTGTGTGCTGTCGGATACCTGCTCCCTGCACGATATCCAGAGCGCTGCCGTCACAATGACGGCGAGAATTGTAAGGGATATATGTCTTGTTTTCATAGCTGTAGTTTTTTTTCGATTGTTTTACCGTACCGAAAGCTTGGTTGTCTGCGTTCCTTCGGGTGTCGTGATAGTCACATAATAGACGTTGCCCGACGGCAGCTCGCCGTCGAAACGATACTGCGCCTTGTCGTGGTCGCTGAACTGTGCCACCACGGCTCCGTGGGTGTTGTATATCGTCACGTTCACGCTTTTGCATCCCGTAGCCTGTATATGATAGTGCCCTGTAGATGGGTTCGGGTAAACCGATACGGTTGCCTGACCGCCCGATTGCATGATTGTCTGGTCGCTTGATTGTGTTCCCGCATCAGGGCGGCCTTTTGACAATACGATATGCTCCCACAGCGCGGTGCCTCGGCCGAAGGTGAATGTCATGTCATAACCGTACCATATCAGGTTGCCGTAATAGGCCTTACCTCCCACAATGCTGTCGGCATAGTGCGGTGTGCCGTCGAGTATCAGCACCAGACTGTCGCAGTCTCCGGGCAGGCTCGAGACATCAACCTTCATACTGAATGCGGTCTGGAAAGGAATGTTCGTGCCTGTGATCTTCCAGTTGCGGCTCAGCTTCTCCCAAAGCCCCTCGTCTGTGAACGCCAGCTGGCCGTTGTCGTCACCTGTGAGTAGGTAGCCGTTCTGCGGTACCTGATTGGATGCCAGCGTCACCACCGCACCCTCGACTTCCGAGAGGCTCTGCGTCTGCACAAGTCCGTACACGGTGTCCACCCCCACGCCCGTCACCCTGTTGTGATAGGTCTCATTCTCCACAATTCTCCAGACGGTGTCGCCCACGCCGCTCACATGGTCAACCGGCTCGAGCGTCACGCCGTATTTCACGGCGAGGTAGGTCTGCACCTTACGGAGTTCCGTTGAACCAAGCTTACGGCAATAGTACATCACCTCCGAAACCTTCACATGGCTCTCCAATGTGTCGTACCCACCTAATACCAGTCTGCAATAACGCTGTGCCGTGTCAATATTCATCACGCTCTGACGCAGCGTGTTTATTATCGGCCCCGGCTGGGTGGTGTCGGTGTAGGTTATCTCCGCAGCGTCAATCAGTATTCTCTTGGTGGTCAGCCCCCGGGACACGCTGTCGTTGTATTCCAGCCGCCAGATGGCTGACTCCGCAGTGTCGGTTAAGGGTTTGTATACGACAATCATGGTATACGACTGTGCGCACGGCACACTGTCGAACACCACCGCGCCTGCGCTGTCCATGTTGGTGGCGGGGTTGAAGTTGTACGTGGTATCGCCCTCCTGGCACTTCCACCAGAAGTCGGGCATGGTCTGCGCCAGCAACGGTGACACTGAAAGGCTCGCATAGCATGCAAAAGCCGCCACAAAAAAATGTAATAAAAATTTCATACTGACATCCAGTTTATTATGAAGAATTATTGTTTTCTATACCACCTTGACAAGGTTATGCAAATGTACCTAATATTTTCTACGAATACAATGTTTTTTTCCAAATTTTCATCTCAATCTGTTCCTCTCTTCTCGCCACCCATAAGAATCCCTTTCACATATATTAGAGGCAAAAAAATATCACATATGTGACAAGCCTTCTGATTATTTTTCAACATTTATAATATTATCATTGATTATCAATTGTATATAAAAATGAATAATTTTACTTTTTTTTCAACATTACATATTCTGCCTGAAATATGTAATCGTTTTTGAATGTCTCACATGTAAAACAACAACTTCCGCTCTCAAAAATCTACAAGAGTATATTTTTTAACACACATATTTAACATATCTGTCCCTATAGTCATTCGATATCCGTTCAATCACTACGGATTTATACCCTCTCATATATATTAGTTGCAAAAAGAGCTAAAAAGTGACATGGATAACAAACTTTTTTCAAATTCTTCTAATTATTACTGATTTTCAGTAAACATTCATTTTTCTAATAGTCACTGTCACCGTTCCGAAAACACAGGCAGTTTTCTTACAGCCTTGGACTTTGTCTTGTTTAGCAGGTCGGCATAGACCTCGGTTGTCCTGACATCGCTGTGTCCCATCAGTTGCTGGACTGTAAATATCGGTATGTCGTGCGATAGAAGCATCACACAGAAAGTGTGCCTTGACGTGTGGTAGCTCACGTTCTTTTTTATCCTCGCCAGCTTGCACCACTTCTTTATCGTTTGGTTTGCATGCTGTGGACAAATGTTTTCGAAGACATACGTCCCCTTGCGTTCTCTGGACATCAATATGTTTTCCGCCTGTGTGCATAACGGCATTGTCTCGTCCGCTCCTGTCTTCTGCTGCATGAAATCCAGGTACAGGTGCTTGTTCCTTCGTTTCACGTCAGTCCATTTCAGTTTCGTGACATCGCTGAACCGCAAGCCTGTCATGCAGGAAAAGAGAAACATCTGCCTCATGCCCTCCTGACTTTCCGGTATTTTAACCTGGTACAGCCGCCGGACCTCCTGCTCCGAAAGGAAACATTTCTTGTCCTGTGGCCTCTGAGGACGCTTCACCCGCTGAAGTATCCTGTCGTCGAACAGGTCGTTCTTGTATGCGTTGTGCAGCACACAGGCGAGCTTCTGGAAATACAAGCGCACCGTCCTGCGCTGAAGCCCCTGCGTCTCCAGATGGGTTATGAACCCTTGCAGATACGCCGTGGTTACATTCTCCATATCCACGTCGCCATAGTCTTTAAGATGCCGTATCATCAGGCGGTAGGAAACCCTTGTCTTTTCCTTCACTGGATGCGATTCGGCAAAATCGGATGCATATTGCACAAGGCTTGTTGTCACCCGCTCTTCCGTATGTTGCATCCCGAAGTCGGCTTCATAGCGGTACGACGCATCATGTGCTGCCGCATCGGACTCGATGGTGATTGTGATGTTTCCGTCTGACGCATAGTTTATTGCGCTGATCTGGAAAGGGAAGTTAGAATTGACTGTAAGCTTCATTTTGTTTTGGATTTTAGATTTGCATTGTCGTTTCAAAAATACTTTTTTTTTCGTCGCTTGGAATTTATTTGTACATTTGCACTGACCGAAGCAGTTACTGGCTTGTAGAAAAAATTTGTCACCAGTAGCTTTTTTTTAAGAAAAAATATCAAAATTTTCCACTCTGACAACAACCCGACTCTGCCGATGACCACGACAATTTCCGCATATCAAATTCATTGTTCTTTCTCGGGCAAGGAGAAGGACTCAGAAACAGGCTATTACTACTTCGGTGCAAGGTACTATAATCCAGATTTGAGTTTGT
>JAEEGH010001082.1_pt1 | contig 81554 bp, 55 predicted proteins | sample 9134181 | NCBI WGS metagenome assembly JAEEGH01 (sample SAMN16246544, study PRJNA631951) | gut metagenome | biome: gut microbiome; feature: rumen; material: DP-attached | host: Bos | place: Iran: Karaj | collected 2018-10 | reverse complement strand
ATAATTCCGTAGCAGACACCATAAATAATTCCACAAACTACGCCAACAATCACTCCTACAAGAGCGCCTTTTCCAGCACTCTTTGCTTTTAAAGGATAATCATCTTTCCACATCGCCCATAGGATAAGTCCAACAATTGGAATAAAAAATCCCAACAAAGCAATTCCAAGATTTGAAGAATCGCTTCCACTTTTCACCTGACAACCACAATTTACGCAAATTACGGCTTTGTCGTCAATTTGCTTTCCACAGTTTGTACAAAACGCCATTATATATCTCCTTATATGACAATTTTACAAATTTTCCAAATATTTCACTATTGTCACTTTTACATTATATATCACCCTTGTTAAAAAATCAAGAAAAATTCACTCTTGTTAACTAGAATTGTCTTATGAGCGCAAGTTTTTGGGAAGTCGTTACAGACGAATTGGAATACCAGGGTATGACGAGAAAGTGGTTGGCTTCTAAAGTCAATATTGATGTCTCGACAATTGCTATGGGCTTAAAACGCAAAAGCGTTCCGCAAGTTGATCTGGCCCTTCAAATAGCCGCCGCTCTCAACGTTCCTATAGAATATCTTGTGACGGGAAAAGAACCGACTTCAAAGACAACTCAAAAATTAGAAGACATGCGCAAATACCATAAATACGCAAAAACAATCGAAAGATTAGACTCACTCCCCGACTTTGAAAAAATTCCTATCATAAACATGATAAAAGAGATGCAAGAGAAAAATGTGGCTCTAAAAAAATAAAGGCCGCCCCGCAAAGGGCGACCCTTATCGTTTGGTCAAAAGATTGCCGCGTCAAGCGCGGCAATGACATGGCCTGTCACAACCAGCAGCGTCCAACGGACGCGGCGAAACCGCTCGAACAAACCGTTACGGTCTTTCAATAAAAATCACGAGCGGCCCTTCGCCGCCGAATTTAACGCATCCACCATAGCGTCAACTTGCTCTTGGCTTACTTGGTTAAAGCTTCTCATCGCGCGGATTGGGAGGCTCTTTAGCATGCCAAGCTGCATTTCTTCGCTGATGCTTTCGCGGGCGCTCTTGCCGCGCTTTTCCTGCGGCTGTTCCGTATCGGAAAGCGGGCCGCCCTTAAAGGCTTTAGCGGCGGCGAAGGCTTTGGGATTTTCCATAATCTCTTCAAAGACCGTGTTGGGCGTAACGCGGAACGGAAGTTCCTGCGTGGCCTCAACCTCGACTTTGGCGCAAAGGCGAATGTCGCGCGAAGAAGCCGCCGCAAGAATTTGATACGTTCCGCCGGGAACATACCAGTCATGCAAAGACTCGTCCCAAACGCTAAAGGCGCGCGCGTCCAAAGTTACGGTTACGGTTTTTGTCTCGCCAGGCTTGAGCTCAACTTTTTCAAAGCCCTTCAATTCCATCTTGGGACGCGGCTCGCGGTAAGGCGGCTTGCATTCCGTTCCCTGGGGAGCGGCAACGTAAAATTGAACGATTTCCTTTCCGGCCTTTTTGCCTGTGTTCTTTACCTTGACGCTGGCCACGACGCTTTGTCCGCCCTTGATTTTTTTGGCGTCAACTTTTAGCGCCGAATACTCAAAGGTTGTGTAGCTGAGTCCGTGTCCAAAGGGGAACAAAACGTCCATCTCTTTTTTGTCGTAGTAGCGGTAGCCGACGAAAATTCCTTCGGCGTAGTTGGCGACAGTTCCGTTTCCAGGATAGTTAAGGTAAGAAGGATTGTCCTGCAATTTTATCGGGAAGGACTCGGCAAGTTTTCCGCTGGGATTTGCGCGGCCAAAGAGCAAGTCGATTTGCGCGATGCCCACCGCTTGTCCGCCAAGATAGCTTTCCAAAATCGCCTTTGCGCTCTTGACCCAAGGCATCTCCACCGGGGAACCGTTGTGCAAAACGACGACAACGTTTTTGTTGACCTTGGCGATTTCTTCTATCAAAATGTTTTGGTTGGCCGGAAGCTTCATGTGCGAGCGGTCGTAGCCTTCGGACTCGTAGCTGTCGGGAAGGCCGGCGAATATTACGACGGTCTTGGCTTTTTTGGCGGCGGTTTTTGCTGCGGCCAAAAGCTTTGCGTCCTTGGCCTTGCTTTCCTTTATGTCAAAGCCCTGCTGCCACTTAATGTTAAGGCCGGCATCCTTGGCGGCTTGCAAGGCGCCTGTGACTTTAAACGCGTTGATGTGGCTTGAGCCGCCGCCTTCGTAGCGCGGCTTTTGCGCAAAGGCGCCGACAAACAATATTTGGCCCGCGTCCTTTTCCTTTAGCGGAAGAATCTTTGAATCGTTCTTTAAAAGAACCATTGACTCCTTTGCGATTTCGGCCGTGATCAAGTGGTGCGCGTTTTTGTCAAAGTTTCCTTTTTGACGGCCTTCCAAAAATTTGTAGACGATTTTTACAATGCGTTCCACCGCGGTGTCCAAAACCGCTTCGTCCAACTTTCCGTCGCGAACGGCCTGCGCGATTTGCTTGTCGGTGTCTCCGCCCGAAGCTGGCATTTCCAAATCCAAGCCGGCCAGCAAGCCCGCGACGCGGTCGTTCACCGCTCCCCAGTCGCTTACGACAAAGCCGTCAAAGCCCCACTCTTTTCTCAAAATGTCCGTGAGCAATAATTTATTTTCGGAGGCGAATGTTCCGTTCACCCTGTTGTAAGAGCACATGATTGTGTCGGGCTTGGCTTTTTTTACGGTCGTCTCAAAGGCCGGAAGGTAAATCTCGCGCAAAGTCCTCTCGTCCATGTTGGAGGTGGAAGACATTCTGCGGTACTCCATAGAGTTGGCCGCAAAGTGCTTTACGCTGGTTCCGATGTTTTTGGACTGAACGCCTTGCGTGTAAGCCGCGCCAAGTTCGCCGGCCAAGTAGGGGTCTTCGGAAAGGTACTCAAAGTTTCGGCCGCAAAGGGGCGACCTCTTAATGTTGAGCGCGGGGCCAAGCAAGACGGCCACGTCCTCTGCCTGGCATTCGTCGCCCAAAACTTCGCCTTCCATGCGCAAAAGGTCGCGGTCAAAGGAGCAGGCCGTCAAGCAGCCGCTGGGAAAGCTTACCGCCTTGATGCTGTCGTTGACTCCAAGGTGGTCGCCGTTTTGGTCCTGCTTGCGCAGTCCCGTGGGGCCGTCGCTGACCATTATGTTTGGAACGCCCAAGCGCTTTACCGCTTTTGTGTGCCAAAAGTCCAAGCCAGAGCAAAGCCCGGCCTTTTCTTCCAATGTCATCTGGGAAATTAATTGCTTTATGTTTGTTTTCATAGGGAACTATTGTAACACGGTTTTTGGCATAAAGCAAGAAATAAAATTGACGTTAATTGGGCGGAAGTTGATGTTTACGGCGGGGAGCGGCCCTAGTCTTTCTTTTCCTGCACCTGGATTCCTCGCTTGGTTTTTGTCAGCGGAACGATATGAGCCGCGTCGTTGAACAATTCCAAAATCGGGTGAATCCATTCGCCCGGCCTGGAGGGAAAATTCAAAACGCTTATCGAAGTGTGCGCAAGGAACATAGAGCTTAGCGCGTATGGAAGCGGCATTCCCATCAAGTGGGCAAAAACGCATGCGATTGATCCGCCGTGGGCAAAAATCGCGACTGTCTCATCCGTTCCGCGCTCGCAAAAAAATCTGTTTCCTTCGTGGCGGTAACCGTATCGCGACAAAAATTGGTCGATGCCCGCCGCGATGTTTTGGCAGTCAAGGCGCGCTTGGTTGTCCTTAAAATACGGATGCGTCCGCCAATCGTTTTTTGCAAAGTCAAAATTCTCTTTATCGACAAGCCAGCCTGACAAGGTCCAAGGATGGCCGCCGCAAGGAAGGTCGTCGCCGCTCCAAGAAATCTCTTTCATATAATCCAAAGTTTCTATGTCCAAGCGCAAAATTTTTGCGGCGGCGTCGGCGGTTTGGCGGGCGCGTCCTAACGGCGAAGAATATATTTTTTTGATTTTAGCGGCGGGCTCTTCCGTTCCGATTTTTTTCAAACGCTTGGCCACGACAAGAGCCTCTTTTTTTCCAAGCGGCGTCAGGCAGTCTTTTTCGTAGTTGGGGTCGCCATGCCGAATAAACACGATTCTCATTCTTTTATTATACACGCTCTTTTTAATTTACGCTAGCAAAAGAATGAGAAGAAAGATATAATGGAACGCCAATGCAAAAAACTTACATCGCGATTGACCTAAAATCTTTTTACGCCTCGGTGGAATGCAGGGAGCGCGGCTTGGATCCTTTGACGGCCAAATTGGTCGTGGCGGACGCAAGCCGCACCAGCAAGACAATTTGCCTTGCCGTCACTCCCGCGCTAAAGGCTTACGGAATCGGAGGCCGCTGCCGCCTTTTTGAAGTGGAACAAAAAGCGCGCGAAGTAAAGCGGCAAAGCGGAAAAGATTTGGAATACATCGTCGCTCCGCCGCGCATGGCCCACTACATAAAAGTGTCCGCGCAAATCTACGGCATTTACTTGCGCTTTTTCGCACCGGAAGACATTCACGTTTACTCAATCGACGAAGTTTTTATCGACGCGACAAGCTACCTTTCTTTTTACAAAACCGACGCGCGCGCCCTTACGCAAAAAGTGATCGGAGCGATTTTGGAAGAAACTGGAATCACCGCAACCGCCGGAATCGCTCCCAACCTTTACCTTTGCAAAATCGCGATGGACATTTGGGCCAAGCGGATGAAAGCCGACAAAAACGGCGCGCGAATCGCGGAGCTTGACGAGATGACTTACCGCCGCGAGTTGTGGGACCACAAGCCCCTGACCGACTTTTGGCGGATTGGAAACGGAACCGCGCGACGGCTTGAAAGGCGCTGCATTTACACGATGGGCGACCTTGCCCGCGCCTCGCTAAAGGCCCCGCTTTTTCTTTACGACGAATTTGGAATCGACGCGGAAATTTTAATCGACCACGCTTGGGGTCGCGAAAGCGTTCAAATGAAGGACATAAAAAATTACCGATCGAGCGCAAAGAGCCTTGGAAGCGGGCAAGTCCTTCATTGCGCCTACGATTACGAAAAAGGAAAAATCGTCGCGCGCGAAATGGCCGAAGCCTTGGCGCTGGATTTGTTCCAAAAAAAATTGGTGGCGTCCAGCGTGACGATTGCCGTTTGCTACGACAGCTCCACATTGGAAATCGACGGCTTTGACGGAGAGCTTTGTTCCGACTACTACGGAAGGCTCGCTCCAAAGCCCGCGCACGCAAGCGCCTCGTTTTCCGCGGAGACAAATTCCTCCGCCCAAATCGTCGCGGCAATCGTCGGCTTGTACGAACAAATAGTGAACCGTGATTGGTTCGTCCGCCGAATTTATGTCAACGCCAACAACGTAATTCCGCAAAGCCAGCGCCAGCCGACTTTGTTTGACCAAGACAACAGTTCCGCCAAAGAAGACAGCCTGCAAGAAACGCGGCTGGCCATAATAAAAAAGTTTGGCAAAAACGCGCTCTTAAAAGGAACGGACTACGAAGAAGGCGCGACTACCCGCGACCGCAACGCGCAAATCGGAGGGCACAAAGCGTGAACGAAAAATCAAAGTACGACGACATCATCAACACAGAATGGAACGAAGCCTCGCTCAAAAACCGCATGAGCCCCGCCCAGCGCGCCAAAATATTTTTGCCATTCTCCGCGCTGGCAGGCTACCAAGACGAACTGGACAAAACGCTCGAGCAAGCGATCGCAAGTCAAGAGACGTATTCGTCTACAATGCTCAAAACTGGTCCAAGGTAACTTTTTCCAAAAAGGTTAAGGTGATTTAAAAGCTGGTAAAGGTTGTAAAGGTCGCGGCGCTTTTCATAGCCGGGCAGCATCGGATTTGCCTCGCGGTAGGCTTGGTAAAATTCCGGCGCAAAGCCCCCGAACAATTCCGTCATCGCAATGTCGGCTTCGGAATTGCCAACGTAGGCGGCTGGGTCTATCAGCATAGCCTTTCCGTCGGGGCCGGCCATTACGTTGCCGCTCCAAAGGTCGCCGTGAATAAGGCTGGGCTTTTTTGGCTCGATCAAAAAGTCGTCCAAATGGTCAAGCAATTTGGTCACGCGGGACATTTCTTGGCTGCTGAAATTTGAGGCCGCCGTTTTAAATTGCGGCTCCAAGCGGCTCTCTCTAAAAAATTCTATCCAAGTTTTTTTGGGAGCGTTGCTTTGCGCCGTGGCTCCGACATAGTTGTCCTCAAAGAATCCAAAGGCGCCGCCATCGCAAAAAGCGCTTGCGTCCGACTTGTGGAGCGCGGCCAACTCGCGGCCAAAAATTTTCCAATAGTCTTGAACGGGCTTTTTGCTTTGAATCAATTCCATCAACAAAAAACTGTAGCCGACCTCTTGGCCGTCGTCCGTTCCGGCGCAAAGAATTTTTGGCGTGGCCAAGGTTCCCGTCTGCGCGATCGCAAAAAGGCCGGCGGCCTCGGCTTTAAAAAAGCCGACGTTTTCTTTGGCGTTGGCCTTCATGAAAATTCTGTCGCCGGTGTTAAGCGTTACGGCGTAAGCCTTGTTGATGTCTCCGCCGGAAATTCTGTCAGTTTGCTGTATCGCGACTGACGTTCCAAAAAGAGACACCAAGGCCTCGGCCAAAGACTTGAATTGCAAAAGAGGAATCTGATTCATGCAGTAATGCTAGCAAAAAAAAGGCGCAATGTCGAGTAATAACGCAAGCCTAAAAAGCGCCTGAACTAGTTCCGGTCGCTTAGATTGGAAATCGTAATCGCGGCGAAAATCAGCGCGCAGCCTAAAATCATTATCGGCGTAAGGCGCTCGCGCAAGAATATCGCTCCAAAGACAACGCCAAAAACTGATTCCAGCGACAAGAACAAAGACGCAAGCGACGACTCCATATACTTAAGGCAAACGTTTTGCAAGACAAAGGCCACAAGCGTGCTGAATATTCCCAAATACAAAGCGCCAAGAAAAACCCGCGCCGTTTGCATTTGCTCCAGCGGAAACGCTCCGTCGTAAAAAGGAGCGAAAATCCAAGAGAAAAGCGCCGCGAAAAAAAACTGCAAAACTGTCAGCAATATTGGATCTTCGTCGCGGTTGTAATAACTTGTAAAGACAATATGCAGCGCGTAAAAAATTCCGCAAGCCAAAGTTAGCGCGTCGCCAATGTTCATCGTAAAAATGCCGTCAGACTTTTTTAGCGCGAGCATTCCGATTCCGCACAAAGCGATGACAGCCGACGCCACAGAAACAAGCCTTGGCTTTTTGCGGAAGACTGGCCACGCGAAAAACGGAATCAAAATCACATAGAGGGTTGTCAAAAAGGCGTTCTTGCCTGCGGTGGTGTATTTGCAGCCGATCGTTTGAACGGCGTATGCGGCGAATAAAAAAAAGCCCGTAAACGCCCCGCGGCCCACAAGGCGCCGGCCGAGACTTTTTAACTTTTTGCAAAAGACAAGCGCAAGCGCGGCCGCCGCGATCGAAAAGCGCGCGGCCATCATCCAAATCGGACCAATGTAGTCAAGAGAGTCTTTTACGATTACAAAGGCAAAGCCCCAAATGGCCGCGGTCAAAACCAAGCCAATCGAGGCAAGGACTCGCCTATTCTTTGCGGGCGCGGACAAGGTAGTCTTTAAAGCCTTTTCGTTCCAAGGCGTCAAGAACGGGCTGCACTTTTTCGGTGGGCAAATCTTTTACTATTACGCGAACGATTCCGCTCTTGGTTGTTTGGTAAGCCAAATGTTTTATTCCGGCGGCCTGGGCGTCCGCGGCAAAGAGGGCCGCGTTTCTTCTGGAAGAAAAGGCGCCAAGCTGGATGTTCCACCTGTCGTAGTTTGCGGCTTGGGAGCTTTTTGCAAAGTCAGACGCGCTGGGAACGTCAGAGGCGCCGGCGTTTTGGATAGAAGAGCTGGAGTCGCCAATAATTTCAAGGCTGACTTTTGCCGTTCCGCTTTTAATCATTCCGATTTTTACGGCGGCGGCTTTTGACAAATCGATTTCTCGGCCTTTTACAAAGGGGCCGCGGTCGTTGATGCGCACGATTACGGACTTTCCGTTTGAAAGGTTTGTGACTTTTACTTTTGTGTTGAACGGAAGAGTTTTGTGCGCGGCGGTCAAGTCGTACATGTTAAAGACTTCGCCGTTTGAGGTTTTGCGGCCGTGGTACTTGTCGGCGTAATAAGACGCCACCGCGCTGCTTTTGTAGACAGAAAGCGCGGCGCTTGCAAAAACGTCGGCCGCCAACAAACTGAGGATTAATGCCAAAAATAAAATCGATTTTCTCATAATTTTATTTTCGGCATAAAAGGCCTAGGACAAAAGCATTTTGTCGCTTAAAGTGTCTTCGCCCTGATGGATGCTAAAGCGCTCAAGCAAGTCCTTGACCTCAAGGTTTTTCTTTTCCTCGCCGCCGACTTCGTAAACGATATGGCCGTCCAACATCATTATCAAACGGTTTCCATAACGGATCGCGTCGCGCATGTTGTGCGTTACCATAAAGGTTGTAAGCTTGTCGCGCTGGACAAAGAATTCCGTCAATTCCAAAACTTTTTTGGCAGTCTTGGGATCGAGCGCGGCTGTGTGCTCGTCAAGCAAAAGAAGCTGGGGCTTTTGCAAAACGGCCATAAGCAAGGTCAAAGCCTGGCGCTGGCCGCCGCTCAAAAGTCCGACCTTTGCGGTCATGCGGTCTTCCAAGCCCAATTCCAATTTGGCCAGCGCTTCCTTGAACAAGCCGCGCTCTTTTTGGGTGATTCCCCAGGCCAAGGTGCGCTGTCTTCCGCGTCTGTAAGCCAAGGCAAGGTTTTCTTCTATTTGCATGTTGGAACAAGTTCCAAGCATCGGGTCTTGGAAAACGCGGCCCAAATATTTGGCGCGCTTGTGCTCTTTTACGTGGGTAAGGTCGTTTCCGTCAAGCAAAATCGCTCCCGCGTCGCAAGGGTGGACTCCGGCGATAAGGTTGAGGAGCGTTGACTTTCCGGCGCCGTTTCCGCCGATTACGGTGACAAAGTCGCCGTCGTTTAGCGTAAGGCTTACGTCCTTAAGCGCCTTGCGTTCGGTGATTTGACCAGGATTGAAAGTTTTTGAAACGTGTCGAACCTCAAGCATTTTTCTCTCCTTGAGCGGCGTCACCGTCCTTTTTCCAAGCGATTTTTTTCTTAAGCACAGGGAGCGAAAGGGCAAAGGCGACGATGATCGCGCTGAACAACTTCATGTCCTGCGTCTTCATTCCCATTTGCAAAACAATGGCGATGATCAAGCGGTATATGACCGAGCCAATCACAACGCCGAGCAACTGGACCCAAAACGAAAATTTTTGGCCAAAGAAAACTTCGCCGATGATGATCGAGGCTAGTCCTATTACGATAGTTCCGATTCCCATGCTAACGTCGCCAAAGCGCTGCTGCTGCATTACCAAGCCGCCGCTAAGCGCGACAAGGCCGTTGCTTATCATAAGCGCGAGCAGCTTCATGTTGTCGGTGTTGATTCCCTGCGCTCGGCTCATGCGGGCGTTGTTGCCCGTGGCGCGAATCGAGCTTCCGATTTCGGTTCCAAAGAACCAGTAAAGCGCCGCGATAAGCGCGACGGCGAATACAAGGCCGGCGGCAAGGCTTGACCAAGTGGGAGCCATGCCCTTGAACTTTTGCGACAAGCCAAGGATGTCGCTGATGTAATTCATAATCGTTTTGTCGGCGCGCGCAAGCGGCTTGTTTGGTCCGCCCAAAACGCGCAAGTTGATTGAATACAAGGCAAGCTGCATCAAGATACCGGCAAGGATTCCGGGTATGTTCAACTTTGTGTGCAGCAAGCCCGTAATCGCTCCCGCAACCATTCCAGCAAGAATCGCGAACAAAAGCGAGAGCAAGGGGTTCATTCCGCCAGCGATTAAGATGGCGCAAGAACAGCCGCCCAAAGCAAAGGAACCGTCAACGGTCATGTCGGCAAAGTCCAAAATTTTAAATGTGATGTAAACGCCAAGCGCCATGATTCCCCAAAGGATTCCCTGGCTGGCGGCTCCAATCATCGATGCTACAATCGGCGGCATAGTTCCTCCAAAGCGGCGCGAGAACGCCGCGCGAAATTACTTTATAAGATCGGCGGGAATCTCAATTCCCAATTCGTCGGCGACTTCCTTGTTGTAGCTAAAGTCGCACTTTTCCAAATACTGGATCGGCATGTCGGCGGGCTTTTTTCCGTCCTTCAAAACCTCAACGGCCATCTTGGCAGTCTGCAAGCCAAGCTCGTAGTAGTTGATTCCGTAAGTGGCCAAGCCGCCGCCAGAAACCATTCCTTCCTCGCCGCAAATAACCGGAATCTTGTTGGGAGTGGTCACAAGCGCGACAGTCGCGAACGACGAGGCGATCATGTTGTCCGTGGGAGCGTAAATCGCGTCAACTTTTCCGACCAAGCTCTGCACTACTTGCTGAACTTCGTTTGTGTTTGAAACCGTGGCTTCAACAAAGTCAAGGCCTTCTTTTTGGCAAGCGGCCTCGGCAAGGTTGGCCTGGAAGCGTGAGTTCTCTTCGCTTGAGCAAAAGAGAATGGCCACTTTTTTTGCGGAAGGAACCAAGCGCTTGAGCAAGGCGATTTGCGCGGCGCAAGGAGTCAAGTCGGAAGTTCCTGAAACGTTGGTGCCGGGCTTTTCGTTTGACTCAACAAGCTGGGCCGTTTTGGGGTCCGTCACCGAAGAAACCAAAATCGGAATGTCGCTTGTCATGTTGGCCACAGCCTGAGCGGCAGGAGTGGCGATAGCGAAAATCAAGTCGCTCTGGTCGTTGACCAATTTCTGCGCGATGGTCACGCAGTTGGCCTGCTCGCCCTGAGCGTTTTCGTAGTCAATCTCAATGTTCTGTCCGTCAACGTAACCGGCGGCCTTAAGCCCGTCAACAAAGCCCTGATAGTTTTTGTCCAAGGCGGGGTGCTCAACCAATTGGATTACGCCGATTTTAATTTTTTTGTCTTTCTTTTGGCAAGAAGAGAACAAAGCCAGCGCGGCAACCGCGGCCGCAAAAACGATGATTTTTTTCATATAATATTCCTTACTTTTATATATGATTATATAAAAAGCGAGATGTATTATAGTGAATTTGGATAAGGAATTCTAGCGCCTTTAAAGAATTTTAGTGAGAGTAAAGGAGTTATGGCGGCAAACCGCCGCCATTATCGGCTAGCCAAAACTATTTCCTCGCTACTATAACCATTGTGCTCATATTCTGGTTGTACGGTTCAAAGTTATAGCCGCCATACACTTCCGCGCTCGTGAATCCGCTGGCCAAAATCAGGCGTTTTAGCTCCACCGCGCTGTAGAGGCGCTGGACGTATTCGTGCTCGATGCGGCCGCCGTCTTTGCCCAGCAGGGTCCACTTGGAGCGCAAGCCTTCCCACGCTCCCTCTACGGTGAACTTGGTAAGAACGGTCATGCCGGCGCGCTCAAACCATTCGCCTTCGGTCCAATACTTGATCGCGGTTTCGCGGCTAGTACATTCAAGGATAAAAAAGCCGCCGTCCTTAACGCAGTCGCAGATGCGGCGCAAAATCTGGATGTCCTCTTCTATCGTGTCGCAATAGCCAAACGAAGTGTAAAGGTTTATCGCCGCGTCAAATTTCTTTTTGCTGGTGAATGTCCTAAGGTCGTCTTTTATCCATTCGATTTTAACGCCCTCGTCGGCGGCGCTTTCCTTTGCCGCGTCAAGTTCCGACTGAATCAAGTCAACGCCGGTGACCTTTAGGCCGCGCAAGGCAAGCTCGATGCTGATTCGTCCCGGTCCGCAGCCCGCGTCCAAAACGCTCGCCCCTTTTGAAAGGCCCGCGATTTTGCAAACCGCTTCCGCCACGCCCGGAGCCTCCGCCCACTTTGGCGCGTCAAACATAATCGGCCCGTAATTTTTCCAAAAAGACTCGTTTTCAAACCAAGAGCGTTCCGCCATAAGACCTCCCCAGCGTTTTGTCCATTGTAAATATTATAGCGCGGCTTGGGAAAATTTTCCAGCAAAAGCTAAAAGCTCGCTCCGCCCGAAAAGCTGTACTGGAAGCGTTTTTCGTTTATGTTGTAGGACGCTCCCATCGAAAATGCTGGAAAGGCAAGCTTGGCCAAATAAAGGCGCGCGCCCGCCTCTGGGCCTGAGCAGACATAAACCGAATTGTTCAGCTCGCGGGCCACGGCCAATTCGTAAAGACCGTAGACGGAAAGAATTCCAAATTTTGCTTTTATCACCGCAGCCTCAAAGCCCGCCAAAGCGCCAAAAATTTGGTCAGTCATAAAGGCGCTCGGAAGCAGCGTCACGCCGGACTTTCCGCGGCCCACATAGTTTGTCTTTAAAAGATTGTTTGAAACAAATCCGCGAGCGCCGCCTACAAGGCGGACGCGGCCGCAAATCGGCTTTTGGACCTCGCCGGCAAAGGAAAGCGTTTGCGCGAAGGTTTGCTCGGCTACGTCGGAAAACAAAAACTCTCCGCCAACGCTAAGAGAATTCACGCTTAAAAAATATCCGTTCCATGACGACGACGAAATTCCGCATGAAGCGTCAACGCTCCACTGATTTCGCCTTTGGACTTGCGGCGAATCCATAGGATTAAGGAACGAATAGCCCGCGCCAAAACTCGCGCTCATAAAGCGCGTTGGCTTTAGCAAAAGGCGCGCCCGCGTTCCAACAAAAACGCTTTCGTAGCCAAAGACCTTGTAGTTTTTTGAATTGGCAAAATCATGCTTGCCTTTTGAAAAATTTGCCGAGACGGAAAAGCCAAGCTCTCCTTTTTTTACAGGCGGCCTTTGGAAAATTCCTACAGCCATTCCGCCGTTTGAAGAATACATGCCTCCAATGGCCGCCATGCAATGCATGCCAAGCGCGTTCATGTCCATTACAAAAAGGCCAACGCCGTAACTGTCGCCGGTGTAGTAGCCAATCGGCATCGGCAAAATCGTCCACTTTTCCTTGAACGAAATGTCAACCGCGGCGCTTGTGTCGTCCAGCGACCGAGCGCTTACCTTTATTTGGTCAAACAAATTTTGCGCCTGCAAAACCGTTTCTATCGCTTTTAAATTTTGCTCGGACGCGGGCTTTTGCAAAAAGTCGTTTAGGATGCCGTCCATGTAGGAACGTTTTGTGCGCTTTAATCCGCTTATGTCAAACTGAACTATTGGAAGCGCCGAAAAATCCTGCGCGCCGCTTTCTTGGCAAAAAAGATTTGCCGCAAAAAAAAGAGAAAAGAATAAAACAAAAAGCGCGTTTCGTTTAGGCATCGTCATCGAATACCTAGTTTACATTTTTTCACTGCAATTTACAAGTGAACTTTGAGCCAGGCCATTTTGGGTCTTGCGCGACTGGGCTTTGCGCCGACAAGACAAAGTTGTGGCGGGCGGCGATCTCGCGGGCAATCGCAAGGCCCAAACCGCTTCCGCCCTTGTTCCGTTCCGAAGACTCTTTTTTAAAGCGCTCAAAAACATGCGGCAAATCCTCCGCGCTTATTCCGCTTCCGCCGTCGATTACCGCAATCTCGCTGTCGCCGATTCGCATCACAACCTCGCCGCCCTCCGGCGAAAACTTTACGGCGTTGTCCAAAATCGTCATGAACATTTGTCGGACGCGGCCGCCGTCTCCTTGGATTATCTTTTGACCGTCTGTTCTTTCAACCTTTATCAAAACGTTTTTAGCGGCGGCCGCTTTTTGAATCGCGTTGGCGGCTTCGGCGGCGGCTTCCTTTACGTCAAAAGGCTCGCTTTCGATTTTAAAGCCAACTGTTTGCAAGCGGCTAAGTTCCAGCAAGTCGTTGACCAAACGCTGCAAGTGAATCGTTTCCTTTAACATTTGGTCTTGGTATTCTGCAACGTCATTGGGAGAAGAAACCACGCCGTCAACAAGAGCCTCAAGCGAGCCGCGGATGACAGTCACCGGCGTTCTAAGCTCGTGCGAAACGTTTGCGATAAAGTCGCGGCGCATGTTTTCCAAACGCGCGCTTTCTTCGCTGGCGTCCTTAAGCTGGACGGCTAGCGCGTCAAGCGTGGCGGCAAGCTCGCCCAATTCGTTTTTGTCGGCGACGCCTGTTTTTATTGAATAGTTTCCCTTGGCCAATTCTTTCGCCACGCCATTCATTTTTTCTATCGGCCGCGTAAAGGAACGGCTCAAAAGCGCCGCGGCCAAAAGGGCAAGCAAAAAAGCGCAAGCCGCGCTTCCCGCCAAAATGCGGACGCTTTGCAAAATCGCCTCGCGCAAACCGACAATCGGCGAATGCAAAAGCAAAACCCAAACGACGTTCTGGCTTTCGCGCTCGTAAACCGGCGTGGCCGCGGTAAGGGATTTTATTTCCAAAACCGGATTAAAGACTTCGGTCACGGACGCTTGGCCTGCAAAAGCTTTTTTCAGTACCTCGTCCGCTCCCGGCGGCAATTTTTTGTCTTCCGAAAATTGCGGAACGTCTTCAAAGCGCGGAGGACGCGGCGGTATTCCGTGCCCCGCCATCGTGACGACGTTCATCTTTTGGTCGATAAGCCACACGTCGGCCAAAGAAATTTCATGCAAGTTGCGGATAGCGAAAACCGGATTTCGTCTGTGGTTTCCAGAGGACATTTCGTAAATGCGAGAAAGGGTTCTGGACATTACTTGCGCACGCCGCGTCAAATCGTTTTTAAAGATGGCCGTCGTGTGGCGCGCGATTAAAAAGCAAAACAAGCCTCCTGTCACCGCCGTGGCCAACAAAAGCGCCGTCAAAAAAAATAAAAATAGTTTTGCCGAAATCTTAGCTTTCAAATTTGTACCCCGTTCCAAAAACTGTGGTGATTTTCCAACCCTCGTGCGGCACCGCGTCCAACTTGGCGCGCAAGCGCTTTATGTGTTGGTCAACAGTGCGGGCGTCGCCGTCGTAATCCATTCCCCAAATATTGTTCAATAGCTGCTCGCGCGAAAAAACTTGGTTTTGGTTTTGCAAAAACAGTTCCAGCATTTCCAATTCCTTTTTTGTGACGGGAATGTTTTTGTCGTCGATAAATACCGTTCCGGCATCCAAGTCAAGCGAAAGATTTTTGGCGCGCAATTTTTTTTCAACCGCGCTGGCTGGATTGGCCCTGCGCAAAATGCATCTGATTCTGGCCATGACTTCTTGCGGCGAAAAAGGCTTTACGATGTAGTCGTCGGCGCCGATGTCCAAGCCCATGATTTTGTCAAAGTCTTCGCCGCGCGCGGTGACCATTATTATCGGAACGTTGGAAGACTTTCTGATTTGCTTGCAAACCTCAAAGCCGTCAACCTTGGGCATCATCACGTCAAGCAAGACCATGTCAAATTTTATTTTTTCAAAATAATCCAAGGCCTCTTGTCCGTCATGCGCGGCGGTCGGCTCATAGCCTTCCTTTTGGGCGTAGGCGCAAAGTACCTTAACGATTTGTTCCGTGTCGTCGGCGATTAAAATTTTCATGTCATCATTATAACATAAAGAAAAAATTCCGCCATATCTTTTTTTGCGGAACTTTCAAAATGTCACACCTTTGACACAAGTAAATTCGATAATAAAAGTGTAAGGAGCAGGAAATCTTTATTTCAGGAGCGAAAGAGCCGCTAAAAAAACGGCGCGCTCCAAGGAGTTTAATATGAAAAAGACAGGAATCATCTTCGCCGCCATCGCCCTTATCGCCACGGCAGGAACTTTTGCCCAACCCAGCGCCAAGGCAAAAAACGCTGACGCAAAGAACGCGCCCAACTTTATGGAGATGCCCAAATTTGAAAAGCCCTCCGACGCCGACCTTAAGGCCTACCACGACGCCGAGCTTCAAAGCTACAAGATTTTGCTGGACGCGCAAGTCAAGGCAAAAATGGTCACGCAGGAATGGGCCGACGCCCGCTTGGCCGCGCTCAAAGCGATGCAAGCCGACTGCAAGGGCTTTTGCTTTTTCTTCAAAGGCAGCCACATTTACATGGCCGACCAAATTGGCCGCCCGCATTTTGGCCACAAGTTCCACAAACGCCATCATCACAACGGCAAGCCCGGCTGCGGCCCACGCATAGAGCGCCAGCGCAAGGGCCCGCGGTTTGAAAACGCCCCAGAAGACGCTCCAGCCGAAGTAAAGTAAAACTTTAAGAAATAAAAAAAGCCGGCCCTTTCGGGTCGGCTTTTTTACGTCTGGTCAAGGCGCGCTGCGCTTAAAGCCTTGACTCAGCCGTTTTGAGGCGCGAACAACATCATCGCGCCTCAATCGCTTATTTCTTGCCTTTCTTGGCTGTCTTTTTGGCAGGAGCCTTTTTGGCGGCCGCTTTCTTGGCGGGGGCCTTTTTGGCTACAGCTTTCTTGGCGGCGGGCTTTTTGGCAGCCGCTTTCTTGGCGGGAGCCTTTTTCGCGGCCTTGCCAGCTTTGGCGGCCTTGATTACAGCCTGAGCGCCGGCCAAGCGGGCCAAGGGTACGCGGAACGGAGAGCAAGAAACATAGTTCAAGCCGAGCTTGTAGCAGAGAGCGATAGAAGCGGGGTCTCCGCCGTGCTCGCCGCAGATTCCAAGGTGCAAGTCAGACTTGACTGAGCGTCCCTTTTCTTCCGCGATTCCCATCAAAGCTCCAGGACCGTCTTCGTCCAATGTTGTGAAGGGGTCTTCGGCCAAGATGTTCTGCTTGAGGTAAGAGTCGATGAACTTAGAGTAGTCGTCGCGGCTGAATCCGAACGTTGTCTGAGACAAGTCGTTTGTTCCGAACGAGAAGAAGTCGGCGTACTCGGCCAACTTGTCCGCTGTAAGAGCGGCGCGGGGGAACTCAACCATTGTACCAATCTCAAACTTGAGCTTGGTTCCCTTGGCCTTGTTTACCTTCTCGATTACGGCCAAGGCCTGCTCGCGGATCTGCTTGACTTCGTTGGCGCTTACTACGTTCGGGATCATGATCTGAACGTTGTGCTTTACGCCTTCGCGGTCCAAGCGGGCTGTAGCCAAAGCGATGGCTTCTACCTGTGTCTCGTAGATCTCAGGATATGTGATGGCCAAGCGGCATCCGCGGTGGCCAAGCATCGGGTTGTGCTCGTCAAGGGCGGCAACCTTTTCGGCCAACTTGTCGCGGTTAACGTTGAGCTTCTTTGACAAAGCCTTGAGTTCGGCGTCTGAGTGGGCCTGGATGAATTCGTTGAGCGGCGGGTCAAGCAAGCGGATAGTAACCGGGCGTCCTTCCATTGTCTTGATGATGTCGTAGAAGTCTTTTTCCTGCAAAGGAAGAATGGCCTTGAGGTTTTCCTTGCGCTCTTCTGTTGTGTCAGAAATGATCATCTTCTGGAAAGAAGTGAGCTTGGGCTCGTCGAAGAACATGTGCTCTGTGCGGCAAAGACCGATACCGGCGGCTCCAAAGCGGAACGCGTCTTTGGCGTTCTGCGGAGTGTCTCCGTTGGCGCGAACTTCAAATCCGGCAACTTTCTTTCCGCTGGCTGTTGTGCGAACTGAACCCTTGCGGATTTCGTCGGCCCAACCCAAGAACTTTTCGAGGTCCTTGCTCAATGTGGCGGGAGCTACAGGAACAACTCCGTCGTAAACCTTTCCTGTTGATCCGTCGATTGTGAGGAAGTCGCCTTCCTTGTATACGTGGTCGCCGATGACAACTTTTCCGCCATTGAACTTAACGGCAGAGCATCCGCAAACACAAGCAGTTCCCATACCGCGGGCAACAACGGCGGCGTGTGAAGTGCGTCCGCCAGTAGAAGTCAAGATACCCTGGGCAACGGCCATACCGGCGATGTCGTCCGGAGAAGTTTCCTTGCGAACCAAGAGAACCTTCTTTCCTTCTTTTGTCCAAGCAACAGCGTCGTCGGCTGTGAATACGATCTGTCCGCATCCGGCTCCCGGAGAAGCGTTAAGGCCAGAAGCGATTTCTGTAGCCTTCTTAACAGCGGCGGGATCCAACTGCGGAAGAAGCAACTGGTTCAACTGTGTGGGCTCTACGCGGAGCAAAGCCTCTTCTTTTGTGATGAGCTTTTCGGCAACCATGTCAACAGCCATCTTGACGGCGGCGGCGCCTGTGCGCTTTCCGTTGCGGCACTGGAGCATGTAGAGCTTTCCTTCTTCTACTGTGAACTCCATGTCCTGCATGTCGTGATAGTGCTTTTCCAAGCGGTTGCGGATTGTGCAAAGCTGGTCGTAAATCTTCTTGTTTGTCTTTTCAAGCTGAGCGAGTTTCTGCGGAGTGCGGATACCGGCAACTACGTCTTCGCCCTGAGCGTTCATAAGGTATTCGCCCATGAACTCGTTAACGCCTGTAGAAGGATCGCGGCTGAAGGCAACTCCAGTTCCTGATGTGTCGCCCTTGTTTCCGAATACCATTGACATTACTGTAACGGCTGTTCCCTTAAGGGCGCCTTCTTTGATTCCGTTCAATTCGCGGTACTTGATGGCGCGGGGGTTCATCCAAGAGCCGAATACGGCGCCGATGGCTCCCCACATCTGCTTCTGCGGATCCTGGGGGAAGTCCTCGCCCTTCTCTCTCTTGTAGAGAATCTTGTACTTGCTTACGATTTCCTTGAGTTCGTCAGTTGTAAGCTCAGTGTCCTGCTTGATTCCGCGGTGAGACTTAACTTCGTCGATGATCTTTTCGAACTTGGCGTGCTCAACGCCCATAGCTACGTCGCCGAACATCTGGATAAAGCGGCGGTAGGCGTCCCAAGCGAAGCGCGGGTTGCCAGTCTTGGCGGCAAGTCCTTCAACTGACTTGTCGTTAAGGCCGAGGTTCAAGATTGTGTCCATCATGCCGGGCATAGAAATGGCGGCTCCAGAGCGAACTGAAACAAGGAGCGGATCCTTTTCGTCGCCGAGCTTTTTGCCCATAACCTTTTCCAACTTGGCGAGGTACTTGGCAACTTCGCCGTTGGGTCCTTCGAGGCCGGCCGGGTACTTTCTTCCCAACTTGTAGTATTCCTGGCAGACGTCAGTTGTGATAGTAAATCCAGGAGGAACAGGAAGACTCAAAGGGGCCTTTGCCATTTGGGCAAGGTTGGCGCCTTTTCCACCGAGATCGGCGCGCATAGACTCATCGCCGTCAGCGTCGCCGTTTCCAAAAAAGTAAACATACTTGGTTTTTGCCATGGTAGGTAACTCCGTATATAATAGATATGTAAGGAATATTTTACTTCAAAACCCGCTTGTTGTCAATTGAATTTCCCACAAAAAATATGGCGAAAACGGCGATTCTGTGGTAAAATCAAAGGCATGGAAAACACAAAAAGAGAGACTTTTAAGTCAAGAATCGGATTCATTATGACGGCGGCAGGTTGCGCCATTGGACTGGGAAACGTATGGCGCTTCCCATTTATTACCGGACAATACGGAGGCGCGGCCTTTGTTTTGTTCTACCTTTTGTTTTTGGTCATTTTGGGCTTGCCCGTAATGACGATGGAATTTGCCGTTGGCCGCGCCAGCGGAAAGAGCGCCGTCCGTTCCTTCCACGCGTTGGAGCCAAAGGGAAGCCAATGGCACCAGTACGGCCATTTTGCCGCCGCCGGAAACTACCTTTTGATGATGTTCTACACGGCGGTCGCGGGCTGGATGTTCGCCTACACGCTAAAGAGCGCGCAAGGCCTTTTTGCCGGAGCCGCGCCCGAACAAGTCGCCCAAGCCTTTGGCGACATGCTGGCCAACCCCGGCGAGCAAATATTTTGGATGGCCTTTGTAACGCTGGCCGGCTTTTTGATTTGCTTGGGCGGATTGAAAAACGGCGTTGAAAAGGCGTCAACGATAATCATGACAAGCCTCTTGGTCTTGATGCTGCTTTTGGTGGCGCGCGCGGTCACGCTCCCCGGAGCGGGAAAAGGCTTGGAATTTTACCTTAAGCCCGACTTTTCAAAAATGGTTCAAAACGGAATCGGCGAAGTGATTTTTGCCGCGATGGGCCAAGCCTTCTTTACCCTTTCTTTGGGAATCGGAGCCATAGCGATTTTTGGAAGCTACATCGAAAAGGAAAAGTCGTTGGCCGGCGAGGCTACGACCATCATCGCGCTGGACACATTTGTGGCGCTCATGGCGGGCTTTATCATTCTTCCAACTTGCTTTGCCTTTGGAGTGAACCCAGGCCAAGGACCGGGACTGATTTTTGTCACTCTTCCCAACATCTTTAACACAATGCCTTTGGGCCGCTTGTGGGGAACGGTATTCTTTGTCTTTATGTCGTTCGCGGCGCTTTCTACGGTAATCGCGGTTTTTGAAAACATCATCGCTTTTTCGATGGACGCGCGCGGTTGGTCAAGAAGCAAGGCGGTTTGGGTGAACATGGTTGTCGTGTTTGTTCTTTCGATTCCGTGCGTGCTAGGCTTTAACCTTTGGAGCGGATTTGCAATCCCAGGCATTGGCGGAATCCAGGACATCGAAGACTTTATCGTGTCCAACAACTTGCTTCCGCTTGGCTCATTGCTCTACGTAATTTTCTGCGTGTCAAAGCGCGGCTGGGGCTGGGATAACTTTATCGCCGAAGCCAACACAGGAAGCGGACTCAAGTTCTCGCCCGCCCTGCGCTTTTACGCCAAGTGGATTTTGCCGCTCATAATCATCGCCATTTGGCTTGTAGGCTACATACAAAAGTTTTTTATAAAGTAAAAAAATCGGCGGCCCAATGAATCGGACCGCCGAAACCGCAAAACAAAAAAGGCCCCGCAAATCGCGGGGCTTTTTGTTTACATATCAGAGTTTACTCTTTAAAAACCGCTTTCAACTCTTTGGCGTAAAGCTCGCTGATTTTGTAGCGCATAAGCTCCTGCTTGGCGGAAAGCTCGCGGCCAACCTCAAAGGGCTTGGACAGGAGGGCAAAGCGGGGAATGCGCTCAAAGGCCCTGAAGCCGTTCTTTGAGCTGATGATTTCGCGGACGATTGAGTCCAAGAATTTATAGGTTTCCTCTTTTTTAAGCAAGTCCTCAAAGCTGGAGAAGGCGACGTTGTTTTGCTTGGCCCAGATTTCCAATTCCTCTTGGTTGGGAAGAATCAAGGCGCCCAAATTGCGCTGGTCCTGGCCAAGAACGACGGCTGTCTGGATGTAAAGCGACTCCTCCAATTTTATCTCAAGCGGAAGCGGCTCTACGTTCTCTCCGCCGCGCAAAACAATCGTGTCCTTTACGCGGCCCAAAATCTTAAGCTCGCCTCCCATGCCGATAATCGCAAGGTCGCCTGTGTCAAGCCAGCCGTCAGAATTGATCGCCTTTGCGGTAAGCTCGGGGCGCTTGTAGTAGCCTTTCATTACCGTTCCGCCCTTAATCTGAAGCACGCCCTTCTTTCCCTTGCCGACGTCGTTTCCTTCCATGTCGACTATTCGAGCGTTGATGCCGTAAAGCGGCTTTCCGATGCAGCCAAAGACCGGCTTTGTGATGTGGCGCACGCTGACAATCGGAGCGGTTTCGGTAAGGCCGTAGCCTTCGACGATTTCAATGCCGAGCGCCCAAAAGTACTCGTCGACGTTTTTGGGATAGGCTCCGCCGCCCGCGATTCCGGCGCGGAAATTCTTTCCGAGCATCGCGCGGATTTTTTTAAATACAAGCGCGTCACCCAAAAGCTTTAGCGGAAGCAAAAGCGTCCACGGAATCAAGAACAAAATCCACCAAAGCGGAGTGATTTCCTGGCGCGGCATGAAATTTTGTCGCAGCATTTTTCTTTGCATCCTTGAATGAAGGATTGCGACGCGGACAAAAAAGTTGTATAGCTTTAGCGTGATTCCGCCAGTGCGGCGCATCTTTCGCTCGATGCCTTCCATGACGGCTTCGAATACGCGGGGAACGCCGGGCAAGATTACGGGGTTTGTCTTTAGCATGTCCTCAAGTAAAATCTTTCCAATCGGCTTTGAGTAAGTCATCGCGCAGCCCTGGCTCATAATTACGTATTCAACCTCGCGCATGTAAACGTGCCAAACCGGAAGGATTGCAAGCGCGTTCTCGCCGGGATAAAGCTTGATGCGGTCGGTGACTTCGACAAGTTGGGTCAAGAAATTTCCGTGGCTTAAGGTTACGCCCTTGGGAACGCCTGTCGTTCCGCTTGTAAAGATAATCGCGGCCGTGTCGTCCCAAGCGCCCTTTGCGATTTCATCTTCAAAGGCGGAGGGGTTTTCCTTGTTGTAGGCGCGGCCCTTTTCCAAAATCTCTTCAAAGGGGTGGACAACTATTCCGGCGGCCTTTGCCAAGTCCAAGACTTCCTGGCTGGGCTGCTCGAACATTACAAAATACTTAAGGTCGGGCAAGTCGGCCTTGAGGTCAAGAATTTTCTTGGCCGCGGCGTTTGTCTGGACAATGCAGATGCGGCATTCCGTGAATGACAAAATGTATTTTAGGTCGGAAGGGCTGGCGTCCGTTCCGCGGGGAATGTCAATGGCGCCGATTGCCAAAAGGCCCAAGTCTGCCTGCTGCCATTCCTTGCAGTCTTCGCTGATAAGGCCCAAGCGCTCGCCGCGCTGAACCTTGTAGGAAAGCAAGCCGCCGGCAAAGTCAATCGCTTTTTGCCACATTTGGCTGTAGGTCAAGCATTCAAATTGGCCCTGGGCGTTCTTTGAATATTGCGCCGGCGCGTCGGGATTCTTTTTTACCACTTCTTGAATCAAGCGCGGCACTGTCTTGTCTTTAACGTCCATCATAGTTGGGCCTCTTTTTTTGCGTATAAGTCTTTTTTATGTCAAAATGACAAAGTTTGAGATTTTGTCTAAACCACAAAAATTGTAGCGCAACTTGAAAAGAAATTCAAGTTGTTCTATAATAATTTTCATGAGTGGGAAAAATTCAAAAAAGGCCAAGCGGAACGGCATCTTTGCCGCGATTTGGCTGCTCTTAATTTTAATTCTTATTATAGTGTTCCTTGTAAAAAAAGACGACTTTGCCGCCAACCTAAAGTCCACCAATTTTTTTGAGCGCGTCGTCGGTTCCACCCCTGAATTCCTTCAAAACTACGAGACAAAGAAAAAGGACAACAAATCCAACGGCCTCTTGGACGTTGACGTGGCTCCCGTTCCCGGACAAAAAGAGACGCAAGACCCCGGCACCTACGACTTGGACGACCTGAACTCCCAGAGCGAGCAAGAGCAGGCTTCCGCCCCGGCAAACGAAAGCCCCAAAGAGGAAGATGCCGCACAAGAGACCGCCTCCGCCAAAGAAGAGGAAAAAAAGCCCGGCCAAGAAAAGCCAAAGCCCGCGGCCACGACAAACGCAAAGCTTTTCTTTATCCAAGTTGACGCCGACGGAAACGTAAACCGTAAAAGCGTTGTCCGCCAAATCCCAAAAAGCGACTCGCCCTTGACCGACACGATAAAGGCCCTTTTGGCCGGCCCCTTGGATTCCGAAAAATCGATGAGCTTGATTCCGCCCGGAACCCGCCTTTTGAGCGCCACCGTTCGGAACGGAATCGCCGCGCTTAACTTTAGCGAGGAATTTGAGTTCAACTCAATCGGAGCGGACGGCTACCGCGGCCAGCTTATGCAAATCGTGTTCACCGCCACAGAATTCGCGACGGTAGAAAGCGTGCAGTTCCTAATAGAAGGCCAGCGCAAAGAATACATCGGAAGCGGCGAGGACGTCTGGATGTGGATCGGCAGCCCCTACACAAGAAGCAGCTTTAACTGACAAAAAAATACAAAAATGCTTCCAGTCGCGGATACGGCCGCGCGGCACCGCTAGATATCGGCGCTACTCGCTGTTTGCGCTTGAAACTATCCACATCTGCCGCTCTCGCGGCAGCGCAAACAGAGAGTTGCCGGCGGCCGTTCCACTCCTTCACGCATTTTTTACCGTTTTCATTACAGCTGCCTCTTGTATAAAAAAAAGCAAAGGCATTTTGTACCACAATCAATTATGGTCGTAGAATAAAAAACAGGGTACAGCGGGGCGGGACGCAGGCAAAAAAGTTTGGAGGGACCCGCCAGCGAGCGGCTTGGCCGCAGGCATCAAGCTGAGAGCGAATGGCGGGAGGCGCCAAAACTTTTTTGCCGTCGCTGGGACCCGCCTATAAAACCCTGTTTTTTTATTTTTTTCTATTGACATAATTTGTTTTTTCGGCTAAAATGCCTTTACTGTTTGGGGGTGTAGCTCACCTGGCTAGAGCGCTTGCATGGCATGCAAGAGGTAGTCGGTTCAAGTCCGATCATCTCCACTTGGTTGAACGGCGTGAACAACGCCGTTTTTTTTTGGCGTTTTATTCAAAAAGTTGTCAGAGAGATGAAAAAATTTTCCGCGATTTTCATTCCCCTAATCTTTATTGCCGCCGTTCCGGCCTTTGCAAAAATTGAAACGCTCCCGCAAACAGAAAAACCAAAACAATACTTGCAATTTGACATGGCCCAAGCGGCCAACCGGGGAATCGAGCGAAAGCAAACTTGGCTTGGAATGGAATACAGCTTTGACTGGCAGCCATTTGGATTTTTCGCGGCCTTTCAATCGGACGCGCGGACAAACGACTTTACGCTAAGGAGCGACTACCTTCCCTTTGCAGGCTATCACGAAAACGGCGTTTGGCGCTTTGGAGCGTCAACGACATGGCGGGGCCAGCGCTACAAGACTTCCTACTGGCAGCACGACATCTTGGAAGAGCTTGAAATCCGCTGGATCTCAAACCACGGCCTCACCTTTACATTGAGGAACGGCTACGCGTTTAGGCTGACGGCTTTTGACGCGATAAAAAATTTTCATATAACCGACCACGACTTTGTCGTCTTTGCCGAAGTGGACAAAGTTTGGTCCAACGGCTTGGAGCTTTTCACTTCGCTGGGAAGCTACAACCTTTACCGCCAGCAGCGCTTTTTTTGCCCCCAGTGGACTTTTGGCGCCGCCTACAACATAAAGGGCGCCGTCCGCATTGGATTTCTCTTGGACTTGAGCATGACCGAGCTTTGGGCTTCGGTGGCCTACTTTAACCACATTTTGGCCAGATGGAACGTGAGGTTTTGCTTTTGAAAAACAAATCGTTCGCGCTTGGATTTTTATTTTTTTCTTGCATGATGGCGGCGCTTTTTTCCGCCTGCAATTGGGGCTTGCCGATTTTTTTGTACAACGCGACCGGCGTCGAGGAAAGGGCCAAAAGCCCCAAAGTTTTTTCTGGCGCGGATCTTCCTCAAGTGGGGAACGGAGGCAAATACTCTTTTGTCGTTGTGACCGACTGCCACTTTGGCGAAAAAAAATACGGGCGGCGCGAAGAGGATTTTCTAAAAAAATTCAAAAGCCTTTTGCAAGATCCAGACCCAGCCTTGCGCCCCCGCTTTATAGTGAACCTTGGAGACACCTTGGACGGCGGCCACGAAAGCGAAGCGGACGACTACAACAAAAGCGCCGCCCGCTGGATCCAAACAGCGAAAGACGAGCTTGGAGTGAGCGACTACAAGGTCTATTCGATTTTGGGAAACCACGACATTTACAACAACGGTTGGGAAGTTTGGAAAAAGAAAGTCTATCCGCAAACTTCTTTTTACACGTTCACCTTGAACGCGGGCGGCCCCAACAACTTTGACTTTTGGTTCTTGGACACAGGCAACGGAACTTTAGGCGGCCCTCAAATCGAAGAGCTAGAAGACAGGCTGGAAAAAAGCGCGCGGCCAAAAATAATTTTCATGCACTACCCTCTTTACGCTGGAGGAATTTTTTACTTTGCGATTAACGACGTCCAAGAGCGCGCTCGCCTTATCGCCGACTTTGCCAGCGCCAACGTCAAATACATTTTTGAAGGCCACTACCATCCCGACGCGGATTACGACCTTGGCCCCTTTAAGGAAGCGGACGTCGGCGCGTATCTAGCGAAAAAAGTTTTTGGCCTTGTCACCGTCGACGAAACGACAGCAAGCGTCTCGTTTACGAGGATGAGTTATTAGGGGGAGAGCTGCAGCTCACGCAAATAACCCTTGAATATTTTTTTCATAACAAGTAAAATAAGCTATGACTTTTGACAAAACAATAAATAGTTATGTAGATAAAAAAATATTGAACGCGATCTCGGAATTTGTTGAAGGAAAAAATTACGTTGCGGCCGCTGACGTTTTGGCCGCGGCTTTTGGAGCCGACAAAGCGCTTTTTGCAAAAGAGGCCGCCGACTTTGAAAGCAAGTTGATTTCAAGCTTTCAAAAAAACCTTTCGCTTTTGGTTCAAAAGACATGGATTGAAAAATCGGACGCAGAGTTAAAAGAAAATGTTCTTTACAAATTGAACGAATACAGCGAGGCTGTCACAAAAGGCCAGTGGAACAAATCATACGCTTCGCTTTTGCAAATAGTGACAGACGTCGTTTACTTGATGTTCGGAAACCAAGCCAAGAGCGCCGACTTTGAAGAATACTCTTTGCGCATCGATCCTGAGTTTGGAATCTTTTGGCTTTACGTCAAAAGCCTTCCGCAAGAGCAGGATTGGGAACAGAGCAAGGCCCGCGTGGCGATGCTTTTGGGAATGTTCTTCTTGGCCAACTACTAAGGCGCGCCTATGGACCTTGAGCGAATTTGCGGCGGACTAAAATCGGCCGCCTCCATTCTTGCCCTTCAAAACGCAAGCCAAAAAAACGCCGCGCTAAAAAGCGTAATCGATTCGATAAACAAAAACCGCGCCACCATCCTTAACGCAAACAAAATCGACGTGGACAACGCTCGCAAAAACGGAACCAGCGAGCCGCTCATCGATCGCCTTAGCCTTAACGACGCGCGGCTTGACTCGATTTGCCAAGGCGTTCAAATCGTAATTGACCATGAAGACCCGATCGGAAAAGTCGAAGGCGGCTGGGAAAGCCCCAAGGGCCTTCAGATAAAGCGCGTCAGAGTTCCGCTTGGAGTCGTTTGCATAATTTACGAAAGCCGCCCCAACGTTACGGTTGACGCTTTTTGCCTTGCCTACAAAAGCGGAAACGCGATTTTGCTTCGCGGCTCTTCGGCGGCCTTGGAATCAAACAAAGCGATTTGCGCCGCGATAAAAGAAGGCCTTGCCGCTTGCAAGGACGGAGTTCCCGCAGCGATTGAGCTTTTGGAAAGCCAAGACCATTCCGACGTTGACAAAATATTGAACGCGCGCGGCTTGATAGACGTGGTTCTTCCCCGTGGCGGAAAAAAGCTTATACAAAGCGTAGTGCAAAACGCGCGCGTTCCCGTAATAGAAACAGGGAGCGGAGTGTGCCACCTTTACGTTGACGACGAAGGCGACTTGGACATGGCGCTCAACATCGCGGAGAACGCAAAGATTCAGCGCCCTGGAGTTTGCAACGCCATAGAAGCGATTTTGGTCAACCAAAATATTATGGAAAAATTCTTGCCCGCGCTTGAGGAACGCTTTGCAGGCCGCGTGACTTTTCACGCCGACCCCGAATGCATCGGAGCGCTAAAAAGTTCAGCCCAAAAAAACGGAAGGCCCGACTGCGTCGTGGCTGCGACGGACCAAGATTACGGAAATGAATTTTTGGATTACGAATGCGTCGTAAAAAGCGTAAAAGACGTTGACGACGCAATAGAATACATAAACGCCCACAATACAAAGCACAGCGAATCGATTGTCACCAACAACCGAGCGCGCGCCCGCGCCTTCCAAAGCAAAGTCGACGCGGCCTGCGTTTACGTCAATGCCTCAACGCGCTTTACCGACGGCTTTGAATTTGGCTTTGGCGCCGAGCTAGGAATCAGCACGCAAAAGCTTCACATCCGCGGTCCGATGGGCCTTGAGGCTCTCACAACCGTAAAGTACCTCATCGACGGCGACGGCCAAATTAGAGGCTAAGACGCGAGCCTCTCATTCAGCAGCGTCAGCAACTTGGCCAATCCAGCGCCAGTAGGTCGCGTTCTTGCGGTTATCCGGCTCGCGGCTGGAAAAAGTCACGACAAGATTTTTTGAAGGAAGGACGGCGATGACTTGCTCGCCCCAACCGTGCGCGAAAAATCCGCGCGCCTCGCTCTTTCCAAACCAGCGGACCCACCACTGAAATCCGTAGCGCGCTTGCTTGGGAACTTGAATCTTTATTGATTCTTCCACCCATTCCGCGGGAACGATTCGCTTTCCCTGCCAAACGCCGCCCTGCAAGTACAAAAGGCCAAAGCGGGCCATGTCGCGCGCGGTCATGTGAAAACCGTTCCCACCGTCGCCAACGCCTTCCGGCCCCGCGTCAAAGCGCGCGCCTTGCATGCCCAGCGGCTCGAACAAAACTTGGCGGCCGTATTGGTCCAGGGATTTTTTTGTGGTCCGCTGGACGATCGCCGCCAATAAGTGCGTGTTTCCGGTTGAATACTCAAAGACTTTTCCAGGCTCATGCAGCATCGGTCTGTCGAACAAAAATTTTATCCAGTCGCCGCTGGCCCTCCACTGGCCCCAAACGGCGCTGTCGGTTGAGACAAGGCCGCTTGTGTTTGTAAGCAAGTGTCGCACGGTGATTTTTTCAAAAAGCGCCTTTGACTCGCCCCGGCAAACGGCCAAATTTTTTGCCTCCGGGAAAAACTGCGAGATCGCGTCGTCCAATTTAAAGTAACCCTGCTGAATCGCGATTCCGACAACCGCGCTTGTCACGCTTTTGGAAACCGACTGCATGCTAAAAACAGAATCCGTGCCATAGCCCGCCTTGTAATATTCGCTTGCGATTGTTCCGTCCTTTACGATGACGCAGCTAGTTACCAGCGTGTCGGGAAGCTCCGCCAAAAAGGCCCCGATTTTTTTCTCGTCCAGCCCAAGGCTTTTTGGAGACGCGGACTTCCATTCAAAATTTTCCGCGGCGAAAATCGCGGAAGAAAAAATCGCCGCCGCAAGCATCGCGGTTAATGGCTTAGGAAAATGGTTCATAAAGCAAGGCTAGCATTTTTTTGAGCAAGATTCTAGGGTCCGAACAAAAAACCGCGCGTCGCATCATGCCCGCAAACAAAAATCATTCGAAAGCCTAGGAAGCGCCGACCACTAGCAAAAACGCGCAAAAAGCGCTAGTATAATACTTTCTTTTTACTATTAAATAAGGAAGGCATTTTATGGCTTTGAATTTGCGCGGAAGAGATTTTTTGACGCTTAGGGATTTTACGCCGGAAGAAATTGTCGGCCTCTTGGACTTGGCGGCGGACTACAAAAAAAAGAAAAAGCGCGGAAAGCGCGTTGACACCTTTAAGGGAAAAAACATCGCACTTATTTTTGAAAAAACTTCAACAAGAACGCGCTGCTCGTTTGAAGTGGCGGCGCACGACTTGGGAATCGGAACGACATACTTGGCCGAAGGCTCGCAAATCGGAAAAAAAGAAAGCATCGCCGACACCGCGCGCGTTCTTGGCCGCATGTTCGACGGAATCGAATACCGCGGCTTTGAGCAGTCAATCGTGGAAACGCTCGCCAAGCACGCCGAGGTTCCCGTCTGGAACGGCTTGACCAACGAATACCATCCCACGCAAATGCTCGCCGACATGCTGACAATCCGCGAGCATTTTGGAAAGCTAAAGGGCTTAAAATTGGTTTACTTTGGCGACGCGCGCTACAACGTCGGAAACTCCCTTTGTGTCGTGTGCTCAAAGCTTGGACTAAACCTTACGCTTTGCGCGCCAAAAAAATATTTTCCGTCGGCGCAGCTTGTCCAGGACTGCGAGCCGTGGGCAAAAGAAAGCGGCGGCTCCATCACGCTTGAAGAGGACATCGGCAAGGCGGCCAGCGGAGCGGACATAATTTACACCGACGTTTGGGTCAGCATGGGCGAGCCGGACGAAGTTTGGGCGGAACGAATCGCCGACCTCAAGCCGTACCAGGTTACAAAAGAAGTGATGGCAGAGGCAAAGCCCACGGCGATTTTCATGCACGACCTTCCGTCCTTCCACGACCTCAACACGACGATCGGAAAAGAGATAAGCGAAAAATTCGGCATCAACGAAATGGAAGTGACCGACGAAGTTTTTGAAAGCGCGCAGTCTGTCGTCTTTGACGAGGCGGAAAACAGAATGCACACAATCAAGGCCGTCATCGCCGCGACGATATAAGGCTTTTAACAAGGAACGAACATGAGCGAACAAATAAAGGACGCGATAAAAAAAGCGCGAAAGATAGTCATAAAAATCGGAAGCAATACGCTGGCCAAAAGCGACGGAACGCAAAACACGGACTTCATGCATTCCTTTGCCGCGCAAGTAAAGAACTTGATTGACAGCGGAAAGCAAATCGCTGTCGTGTCGTCCGGCGCGCAAGTAAGCGGCGTTAGCGCGATAAAAGAATGGGCGCGCAAAAAGGACGTCCACTACAGGCAGGCCTTGTGCGCGATTGGCCAGGTTGAGCTTATGAGCCAGTGGCGAAAAGCCTTTGCCGAATCTGGAATCCACATCGGCCAGCTTTTGTTCGTAAAAGAAAATTTTGAAAACAACTTGCAAACGCTCAACATTCGCAACACCTTGTTCACGCTTGTTGACGAAGGCGTAGTTCCAATCATAAACGAAAACGACAGCGTTTCGTTTGAAGAAGGCTCCATCGGCGACAACGACAATCTTAGCGCGCTCACGTCGATTTTGTGGGGAGCGGACTTGCTGGTTTTGTTCAGCGACATCGACGGCGTTTATTCCGACAACCCCAAGACAAACCCCGACGCAAAGCTTGTCCAAACCGTGCGCGACATCGACGAGCTGCGCAAGCAAATCACAATCGGCGAGACAAACTCTTTTGGCACAGGCGGAATCGAAACAAAATTGCAGGCCGCGCAAAAATGCTTTGCCTACAACATTCCCGTAATCCTAGCCAACGGCGGCCGCGAAAAAATCTTGGACAAGCTTGCCGACGGAAGCGCCGACGGAACTTTATTTTTGCCGGAGGAATGATTTATGAAATTGGTGATTCTTGACGGCCACGCGCTGAACCCAGGCGACCTTAGCTACGACGTGTTCAAAGAATTTGGAACGCTCGAATACTACGAGCGCACTCCGGCAAATCTTACGGCGGAACGCATGCGCGACGCGGACATTGTTTTTTTGAACAAAGTTCAAATCACAAAAGAAATTCTTTTGCAATGCCCAAAGCTAAAATACATCGGCGTGTTCGCCACCGGCTACAATGTAATCGACACGGCGGCCGCGCGCGAACGCGGAATCACCGTGACAAACATTCCGGCCTACAGCACGATGGCCGTGGCGCAAGCGACGTTCGCGCTCTTGCTTGAATTGACAAACGGCGTCCACGCGCACAACCAGTCCGTGCAAAACGGCGACTGGGTCAAGAGCCCTGACTTTTGCTATTGGACTCATCCGCTTACGGAACTCTTGGACAAAACTTTTGGCATCGTTGGCTTTGGAAGCATTGGCCAGGCCGTGGCAAAAATCGCAAACGCTCTTGGAATGAAAGTCATCGCTTATTCAAGAACGGCAAAAAAGATTGAAGATTTTTCAAAAGACAATTTTACGGTGAAATCCGTCAGCCTTGACGAATTGCTGCAAAGAAGCGACATCGTATCCCTGCACTGCCCGCTTACGGCTGACAACAAGGGAATGATAAACCAAGCGGCGCTCGCAAAAATGAAAGACGGCGCCATCTTGCTCAACACCGCGCGCGGCCCCTTGATTGACGAGGCGGCAGTCCGCACGGCGCTGGAAAGCAAAAAACTTTTTGGCTTTGGCGCCGACGTTTTGTCGCAAGAGCCGATGTCCGCCGACTGCCCGCTTTTGGGCGCCCCCAACTGCGTAATCACTCCGCACGTAGCCTGGGCCGCCAAGGAAACCCGCGAGCGCTTGCTAGGCATCGCGGTTGACAACCTGCGCCGCTTTTTGGCAGGCCAACCGGTTAATGTAGTGAACTAAAAAAAGCGGGCCGCAGTTTTTGCGTTCCCGCTTAATTTTCTTCCTCCCTCTTCAACTCCCTAAAGAACAAGAACAAGTACGGAACCGCGGTCACGGCGCTTAAGAGGTCGGCGGAAGCTTGCGCGACTTCTACGCCGGACAAGCCGATTAGGCGCGGAAGCAAAACAATCAACGGAATGAAATACACGCCTTGCCGGTTTAGCGAAAGGAAGCTGGCTTGCAATTTTTTTCCGCAAGCTTGCATCAACATATTCACGCTGATGATAAAGGCGTGCAAGGGAATCGTTATCGCTTGGGCGCGCAAGGCAACCGTTCCAACGGCGATGACTTGTTGGTCGTCGCGGAACCAAGCGACGATTTGCGGCGCGAAGATGAACAAAAGGCCTCCAATAAAAAATAAAAGCGCGAAGGCTACAAAAAAAGTAAATCGCCAGGCTCCGCGCACGCGCTTGTAAAGGCAAGCGCCGTAATTGTAGCCGGCAACTGGGGCAAAGCCCTGCCCTATTCCAATCATCAAGCCGCCGCAAAGCATTATGACTTTTGTGGCGATTGTCATCGCGCTGATCGCGGCGTCGCCATAAAAGCCCGCGCCTGTGTTGAGCAAAATCGTCGCGACGCTGGCCAAGCCTTGCCTAAAGAGCGCGGGGATTCCGGTTGTGATAATGTCGATGTACACATGCAGTTTTTTTGAGACGTGCTTTATCGACAAGGCCACTGTTCCCTTTTTACGGATAAAAAATTGTATGAAAATCAAAAAACTTATTGTCTGGCTTGCGACGGTGGCAAGCGCCGCTCCGCTTGTTCCTAAATTGAACGTGTAAATAAAAAGCGGATCCAAAAGCATGTTCAATATTCCGCCGCTTGTCAAAGCGATCGCGCTAAATGCTGCGTGGCCTTCGGAGCGCAAGATGTTGTTCATCACAAAGCAAGAGCAAATTATCGGAGCGCCGACTAAAATCCATTTTGCGTAGTCCTCCGCAAAGGGAACGATAGTCGGCGTTGCGCCCAAGAGTTCCACCAAGCCTTCCAAATGCGAAAGCGAAATCACAGAAAGCAAAACGCCAAAGAAAATCGCGGACGCAAAAGCGCTTGAGCCCGAAACGTTGGCGGCCTCAAGATTTTTTTCGCCAAGTCTGCGCGATATAATGGAACCGCAGCCCATTCCCAAGGTAAAGCCCACAGCCTGGATTATCGCCATCAACGAAAAGACGATTCCGACCGCGGCGCTGGCGCTGGTTCCCAACTGCGAAACAAAGTAAGTGTCGGCGGTGTTGTACACGCCGGTTATCATCATGCTTAGCACAGTGGGAACGGCAAGGCGCGGAATCAAGCGGTGTATCGGTTCCGTCGTCATCATTTTAAATTGCGGGTCTTCGTTACGTTCCATAGCGGCGCTTTTTTAGTGAATGAACCTTCTTAGGCTGATCGCCTTTTGCGGACAAATCTCGTGGCAGCAAAAACAGTGAAGGCATTTTTTCCAATCAGTAAGAACGGCCTTTCCGTCCTTGCCCGACATCTGGACAATATGCGCGGGGCATATTTGCGCGCAGCGGCCGCACTTAACGCATTTATTTTGGTGGAAGTGAGGAGTCCTGGTAAAGATAAATTTTGCAAGGCCGTCAAGCCAGCCTGGGAGCATCGCCGAAAAGTCAGCGCTTCCGTCTTTAACGATGCGGAAATTTTTGTTGGCGCATTCGTCAAAGGACGCGCCCAAAATTTTTATTTGCTCGGCGCAATCAAGCCAAACTTTTCTTTCCAAAGCGTCTCGCAAATTTTCCACCGTTTGCGGCTTGTAGCCCACAAGGCTTGAGCACACCCAATCCAGCGCCAAAATGTTGTCGCTTGCCGCCATAAATCCAAGCTGTATCGGGTCGCCGGAACCAGGACCGCCGGGCCCGTCCATTCCCACAATCGCGTCCATCACGGCGTATTGCGCTTTTGCCGCAAGGTTAAGGTCGGTCAAAAATTCGCCGAACTCTTTTTGGCTGGAAAAGCGGTAGTGGCACTGCGCCTTTTCCAAGCCAATCATAAGGCCAAAAAGGTTTTTCATCGCGCCAGTGTATTTCATCAATTGGTGGCTTTTTAACTTGGCGGCGCTTACAAGAATGTCGGCCTGGCTAAAGGCGGCGGCAAAGTCAAAGCTATGCGCGCGCTTTGCGTTGGGGCATTCAACTTGAACCTTGTCGTGAAAGTCAACCCACTCGCCGCCGTTTTTTTCAACCTGTTCCAAAATGCCGGACGCGCGCGCGGCGGAAGTCGAATTCGCTACTGCTGGGGACTCGCCTGCCAAAACTTTTTTTGCGCCCAACTCCATAAAAATTTTTACCAACGCTCCGACAACGACTGGATTCGTGCAAACGCAGTCTTCGGGCTTTTTGGGATAAAGAATGTTGGGCTTTATCAAAACAGTTTTGCCGCGCGGATCCGGCGGCGGCACTAGTTGAGTCAATTCCTTTAAGGCGGCGTAAACCTTGTCAAAATCATATTCGCCGCATTTTGCAAGCGCAACGTTTGTGGTCATGGGTATAGAATACACCTTGCGCGTTTTTTGGGCAAGCCTTAGGAGCAAGCCTTGTTCAAAATGGCGAGCAGTTCCTCGTACTTCTTTTTTAAGTGGGAGGAACTTTGGTCAAGCATGTATTCGATTTCGTAATGGAAAATTCTATCCTTTGAAGAAACCGGCATGTAGTGAACGTCGGTTTGCGTGTAGTAATGTTCGATGCAGCCGCGGCGCAAAATGTAAACGCGCGAGCATTCAATCGCGGCAAAAATCAAGTTGGCAAGATTTATGATTTGACCGAGCGAGGCTGCCAAGGGGAGCGGAAGCAATTCCTCAAGGCTTTGGCGTTCCAACGTGACGCCCATCAAAACGACGGTCTTGTAAGTGTCAAGGTTCTCCGGATTTTCGTACTTGGCGTAAAGGTTTTTGACTTTCTCGACAAGTATGTCGATTTCGGGATTCACCGAATGGTTCACGCCGGCCAAAAATTCCCCAACGCCGCCAAGGTAGCGCTCCAAGCGGATGATTAATTTTTCTAGCGTGATTTTTTTCGCCAGCTCCTTTTTGGTGAAGAGCGAGGCGTAAAAGCCGTCCTGCTTTTCGCGCTGGGCTTCCAAAAAATCAATCGTCCTTTGGTCGGCGCAAACTTCCTCGCGAAGCTTTCCGCAAAAAAGAGAGTCCAAGTCGGTGATGATTCTTCCGTCCGTTCCCAAAAGCGAGCACACTTTAAAGAAAACGCCAAGTTCGTCTTTTCCGCCAACGTCTATCACGCCGGTTCCGGCCGAACCGATTTTGTTGTCAACGCAAGAAAGCAGGCGCGTGAAAATTTGCTGGTCGGTGTAGCCTTCAACAAAAATCTGCCTGTCCGAAAAAAAGAACTGCTTGTGGTAAGTGTTGAAGCGCGGCAAAAAGCGGCGGAACAATTGTTCGTCATAGTCGCTCAACGAGTCAATGCTGGTGGGCGCGCGGTTGACGTGGCAAGCGACGACGCCAAGCAAGTCCTCCGAAAAGTTAAGGTCGATAAAATAAGGCGAGTGCGTGATTATGAAGAAAACGCGCTTGGGCTCGGCGGCGCTGGCTTTTTTTATTTCGTTCATAAAGAATTGCTGGAACTGCGGGTGCAAGTGCAATTCCGGCTCGTCCAAAATCAAGCAATTTTTTTTGCCGCTGGGATTTCCGTAAAGCGCCACCAAGAGCGTAAGGATTTCCTTTAGGCCGTGGCACTCGCCTTGCTTTAAATTGTATTCAACGCCGCGCGCCTTGTTTACGACAATCGCCACAAGCCTTCCGCCCGGAGCTTCCTCAAAACGAATGGCCTTTGCGAACATGTTGCTAAGCACGTCCTCGATTTTTTGGCGGACGGCTTGGTTTTCACGAATCGTTCGCATCGCCGCCGCGTCGTCGTCACCTTGGCGCTCGGCGCGCAAAAAGTTTATGTCGTAGCCAGCGTCGGCAAACTGCCGCTCAATCTGTTCGGCAAGCAAAGTTTTTCCGCTGCCGTTGGGGCCCACAATCAAATTGACGTTGGACCAAGAGCTTTTTTCAAACGAAGCCTTTCCCCAGAGAAACGGAATCTTTGCCTTTACGTTCACTTCTATCATAAAAATTTACCGCGCCTGCTCCAAAACAAATTTCAAGAACTCGTCCTTGTCTTCCTGCGTCTTTGCCTTGGCCATGTACATTTGGTTTCCCATCGTGGCCGCCATCACTTGCGGCATCCGCTCGTTCATCACAAGGCGTTCGCCGTAACGCTCGACGATTTCTTGGTTGGAATGAACGTAGCGGCGCTTGTCGCGGCGGGCGGCGTAAACGCAATAGTGGTGGTCGCCGGAATCTTCCAACAAGCGCTTGTCGGAGCAAACCATGTCGGCCCAGATTTGATAAACGTCTGTCGAATGCGCGTAGTTCATCATGTCGGGGGTGTAGCCGCCCGCCGGCCTCATGTTTACTTCAAGGCCTACAAAGTCGCCAACGGCGCCCAAGCCTTTTTTGGCTTGCGTCAGCCTAAAAAATTCCATGTGGACAAACCGGTTTTTTACGCCAAAAGATTTTAGCGCGGCCCGTCCTAGTTTTGCCAACGCTTGGGGCACTTGCGGAATCGTCCAATAGCTTAAGTCCTCTTCCTTTAAAACGATGTCCATAATCGACGGCGGAAAAACGCTCGACGACTCAAACAACGGCTCGCCTTTGGAATCGCAAATCGCGTCGTAGGAATAAATGTCGCCTGTCACAAATTCTTCCATCACATACTGAACGGGAGGAAGGTGGTCAAAAAAATTGTCAAACTCGATCTGGCTGGCAAGCTTCCACGTGTCGTGCGCGCCAACGCCGTTGTCCGGCTTTACGATTACGGGGAAGTGAACCTCATCCACAAATTTTTGCGCGGGTTCTTTTGTAGTGATGCGATGGCATCGCGCGGTTGGAATATTTCCTGCGGCGTAAAATTTTTTCATGTCGAATTTATTTTTCCAGCCCGCGATTTGCTCCGCCCTGACTCCGCTTGTGATATTAAAGTCACTGCGCAAGCGGGCGTCGCCTTCAAGCCAATACTCGTTGTTGGATTCAATCCAATCGATGCGGCCATACTTAAATGCAAAGAAGGCCACGGCGCGATACACCTTGTCGTAGTCTTCCATGTTGTCGACAAAATAATATTCGGTAAGGCAGTCTTTTAACTGCGGCTCAAGGCAATTGTAGGGAGCGTCGCCGATTCCCAAAACGTTGGCGCCGTTCTTTTTTAGCCGGTCGCAAAAGTTCCAGTAAGTTCTAGGAAAATGCGGCGAAACAAAAATAAAGTTCATGCGAATATTGTAAATCCGCTCGGCAAACAAGTCAAGCGTTTGCGCGTTTGGAAACCGCAATGCCGTCGCCGTCGGGATAAAATTCGGTTTTGAATTCTTGGTTGTCTTTTAAAAACTGAATGTACTTTCGGATTTTTTTTATCAATTTTTTTGTCGAATAATTGTGCGTAAGGCTTATGTCTTCCACCATTCCGTGGAACGAAAGGTTGTCGCTGATTATCGCTCCGCCTTGCGCCAAATTGTTTTTGTAACGCTCAAAAAATTTTATGTACTGCGCTTTTGGCCCGTCGATAAAAATCAAGTCAAACTTTTCTTCAAAGCTGAACGTGGCCGCGTCGCCCAAAAAGCAAGTCACGCGGTCCATCAAATTTTCGTCGTGAAAATTTTGCACGGCCTGATGGTAGCGGTCGATGTCCGCCTCTATCGTAAACACTTGAACGTCCGGCGACGCGAGCGCGAATTTTGTGGCCGAGTATCCGATCCCCGTTCCGATTTCCAAAACGCGACGGACCTTGTTTTGCTTGATGTAATTTAAAATGAATTCCATTCCGCTGTCCTGCATTATAGGAACGGCGTTGTCAGCGGCAGCCTGCTTGATTTGAGCGACGATGTCTGTTGTGTTTAAAGTTGCGGAACTTGTGGACATGAGAGCATGTTAGCGCAAATTTTTGGCTTATGCCATAGCGCGCCAGGCAAACAAAAAATCTTTCCACGCTCTCCGTTGCTTTCTTACGAATCTTTTGATATAATGCGCCAATTGCAAAGGAGAGAATCTATGAATGACGAAAACTCTGTTCCAGATTTTTCAAGCCTTACGCCGCTGACAAAAGACAAGTTGAATAAATTTGTGAACTGCGCGGCAAACGGTTTTCTTGGCTACTCACATTCTGACTGGAGCATGGGCGGAAATGCAAGCGAAGAAAAACTGCGCCGGTTTTGGAACGCAATCTTATTGTCGCAGACAAAAAAAACGCATATTCTTGCGGATTCCCCGGACGTTCGCGGAATTTTGATTGCGTCAAAAACGGCGGACTCAGGAACAAAAACGCTATCTTTTTTGATGAACGGCGGACTCAAATTTTTTTCTTGCATTCCACGCCTGCTTAGCTATGAATCATATGCTGGTAAAATTCGTTCAAAGCACGCGGGCAAAGACACTTGGTATATTTTTACCTTGGCAGTTGAAAAGGCGTCTCAGGGAAAACATGTCGCGACCACTCTCATGAGCCCGCTTCTTTCATATCTTGACCGCGTCAGCGCGGACTGCTACCTTGAAACTCACGACAAAAAGAACGTTCCCATTTCTGAGCATTTCGGCTTTGCGCTTGTTGAGACAGGAACCGTTCCCCACAGCAAGCTCACCCACTACGCCATGCTCAGAAAGCCAAAAACTTCAGAGACGAAGACGCGCTAAGAGCGGCTGTTGCGACATAAATTTTTATCGTCAAAATTCAAGACCCAGCCTCGGCATCTCCCGCTTCCAAATCTCAGCCATAAAGTCGTACCCCGCTTGATTGGGATGAACTCCGTCCAAGCACATAAGGCTTTTGTAATTTGGATGCGCCAAAAACTCGGAACGAATGTCAACGATTTGAACATTCAAGGAGCGAGCCACATTGGCGGCCGCAAACGAAAAGAGCTCTTGATTTTGATAAAGGCGCATGGCCGCCGCCACTTTTTCGGCTTTCAAAAATTTTAGGATCGCCGCCTCGTCGTTTCCTATGCAAATGTTCTTGAACCACCATTCCGGGACAAGCGGCGTGGGAATCATGATTACCGGCGTGATTTTGTTTTGGCGGGCGACACTGACGGCTTCTTCCATAAGGCGCGAAAACTCATCCAGCGGGCAGCGCTGCAAGTGGTCGGCGTCGGGATTTGCGGACACCGCGCTCCAGTCGTAGTCAGAGTCGTTCGTTCCCGACTCGATGATTCCGATTTGCGCGTTGGCTCCGTTCCGCAAGCTTCTGTCCTGAGTCCTGCGAGTCTTTGTCATCCACGAGCCAAAAACGCTTTTGTTGGCCAGCTCAATTCCAAGAGCCGCGCAAGCCTGGCTAAGAGAATCCTTTTCCGTAATGTCAAAGCGCTTTGAGTCGCCGCCAGACACAACGCCTTTTAAAATCGAATCGCCCCATGCAATAATAGAAGTCACCATGCCTCAATACTAGCGCAAAGCTCCGCCCCGGACAAGCGTATTGCGCAAGAGGCCGTTTTTCCGTATTATAATCTGCATGAAAAACTTACACGCGCTTTGCTCGCTTTGCGCGGCGCTTTTATTAGGCGGCTGCGCCACGACAAAACTTTACGACCTTAAGAATGACAATTTGAGCGCGCCCGCGCAAAACACTGTGCGCGTTTGCAACACGCTGACTTGGATTTACAATACAAGCTTGGACTACAACGACATGAGCGAACTGTTGAAAGAGATTGGAATCACTCGTCAAGAATTGGAAACGCTTCAGTTTAAGGGAACGTACGAAAAGCCCTTTGGACGCCAGTTTTCAATGTCGGCCGACAGTTCCGACGACGAAAAGCAAATATATTCAAAAGCAAAAAAGCAGGCGCAAAAAATCGCCCGCCTTATGCTAAAAAAATTGCCGCCCGAAGGCGGCAACTCTGATCAATAACGGACTCGCCGCTATTACATCTTTATCTCAGTAACGTAACTCTGCGTGTCCTTAAAGAGGTCAATCTTGCAAACGCGAGTCTTCCAGTATTCGGCTTCGCTCTTGGTTGTGTAAGGTCCGACGCGAACGCGGTAGAACAAGTTGTCCTTGTTGTCCTTGTATGTGAACACTTCGGCCGGAATCTTGTTGTCGTCAAGAGTGGCGCGGGCGCTGTCGGCGCTCTTTTTGTTTGTGAACGAAGCGGCTTGAACCCAGTACTTTGAAGAAAGGGCCGGAGCCTTTGGAGCGGGAGCGGCGGCAACCTTCTTTTTGGGAGCCGGGGCTGCGCTCTTTACGGGAGCGGCGGCAACAGTCTTTGAGGCTTCGCTGGCGCCGGGATTTCCTGTGTAAATCGTAGAAGCGGTTGAGTTGGCGCTGGCGTTTGAAAGCGCTTCTTGACCGGCACGGCTTGTGGCCGTCACGGCGCTGGAAGCGTTTGTGTTCAACTCAATTGTCGTCTGGGCGGGAGCGTTTTCGGCCGAGGCAACTTGTCCGTCGGCGGCGGGCTGCTCTCCGTTCTCAATATTCTGAAAAGCCAAAGTGTTGGAGTCCAAGGCTGTCATAGAAGCCGGCGTGTCAACCGGGCTGATGACAGGCTCATCGACTTTGGCCGTAACAGGCGTTGTGTCAATTGTCGTTATCGAAGCTGTTGCAGGAGCGTTTGACGAAGGCGCGTTCAACAAAAGGGCGGCTCCGATTACCACCAGCAAAAATACGCCGCTGGCCGCAATAATCCATAAAGTCTTTTTCTGTTCCATAATTTGACCTCAAATTTTTTCTAGTCTTATACTCAAATTATCGGAACAGAAAAAAAATTGTTTAGTCAAAAATTGCGGATTTGGGAATCTCTACCTTTACCCTCTTTACCTTGCCTTTTCGCTCAAAAAGCTCGTAGCTTAGAATTTCGTTCAACTCCTCGCCAAAAGAATTTGAGTCAACGGAAATCTTGACCTCGCCGCCCGAACTAAGCTCGTACTCAAACGGCACGCCAAAGCGGGTGAACGAAAGCTTTCCGTCCGCGTCAAATTCCTTGCCAAGCAAAAGCGCGGGATTGATTTTTAGCTTGCCCTTGTTGATCGTCATTCCCAACTCGCCCCAGCGCGTGATGACCTCTTCCTTGACTTGGCCGGTCATGCCGGGCTGCTTGGCGCCCTGGCCGCTTGGCGTGTGCGAATACGGATCGACAGGGAAAGCCCCGTAAAGTTCGGGCGTTTTGTTGAACGAAAGTCCGTCGCGAATCTTGTAGTAGCGCGTTCCCAAATCTTTTGCGGCCGCGTCTCCCGCTTCCACCGCGGCAAAGAAATTTTCCTGGACCGCAAGCAAAAGCTTGGAAACCATGTGCCAGTAAATCGAACCGATTCCCTCAAAGGCGTAGAAGGTGCCGCTGCGGCCAGTGAACTTTTTGTGGTCAAAGACCTTTTCGTAAAGCGCGGCGATTTGGCTGCGTTCCTCTTGCGACAAGTCCGGATACAAGCGGGCGGCCGCATCAAGCATGACGTTGGCGTTCCTAAAGTCGGGGTTAAAGTGAACGGAAGTCTTGTCAATCGCGTCGTTGTAAACAAGCGAGCCTTCGTCGGGAGCGGTGTAGCCCCGTTCCAACTCCGCCTTCAACACCGGAATCCTTTTGGCTTCCATCGCGGGAACGATGTTTTTCTTTACAAAGTCAGGCAATTCCTTTGACGGATAGAGCATGTAAGAATGCTGGCGCTTTTCGTACATCGCGCTGTTTTCCAAAGCGTCGCACAAGTCCACGACTTCTTTTGGGCTCAAGAGGCCGCTGGAAAGAACGGCAACCTGGCCTTCGAGCATTTCTTCCAAGCAGCCGATTTCCATTCCGGCCGGGCTGACAGACAGAGTGTTGTAGGAATGGTAAAGGCCGTCGTCGCGCTTGTTGGCCTTGATTGAATGTTCGGCCGCCGCGATAAAGGCGTCAAAGGCTTGCAAGATTTCGGCCTTTGAAATGTCCAAGGTTTCTTCCAAGCGCGAGCTTTTTTCGTAAAAGGCAAAGCGTTCGTTTTGGAAAGCCAAGCCGCATCTTTTTACAAAATCCTTTTTGGCGGCCGGGTTTTTCAAGCCGTTAAGGTCGGCGTTTTTGTACAAATCCCAAATTTGGTCAAAGAATGTTTTTAGAGCGATCGGAACGGTCCAGCTTTCGTCGCCGGATTTTTCAAAGATTCCGCGAACAAAGACCATCATTCTTCGCAAGTAGCAAAGGGTCACGACGCTAAGGCCGTAGCCGGCGAGCGCGTTGTTGGCGTCGTTCCATTCGGGACGCTGGGTGTTAAGCCAGATTCCGCCGTAAGGAACAAAGTTGGCCAACTTGGTCAGAATAAGCTGCAAGAGTTTTGCCGCCATCGTGACAAGGTAGGGGTTTCCGTCTTTTCCGCAAAGCTTGGCGTCGCTTCCGTACTGCTTGGCGTCCGCCAAAATCTTTTGGTTCAACTCGCGCATAAATGTGATTGTGTCGCGCGGATTTTGCTCGATGTCCGCGTACATTTTGATATGGTAAGGAACGTTGGCCGCGGTAAAAAGCTTTTCGTTCAAAAGCTTTGTCAAAGCCTTGGCGTCGTACTTGTCCTGCAATTCCAAAAGCTTTGCAAGATAAATGATTTGGTGGTCGTTCCAATAGCCGATGTTGGCCCAAGGATTGTTGGGCTCGGGGATTTCCCAGTCAAGGCCGCTTCGCGTGATGCGGTAGGGGTTAAAGCCGTCAACAGTCGTCGCGTTGAGGAACTTGGAAATCATTCCGGTGATGTAAACCGGATAGCTCATAGCGAGCGCTTCCCAGTTTTGGAAAATGTCGCGCCAGTTTCCTTCGTAATTCAAAATCGGCTGGCCAAGCGAGTCCTTAAGGTTGATCGAGAATTTGTTCCACGGGCGGCTGGGGTCTCCGTGCCTGCGCGAGAACGAAAGCGGAAGGTACTCCAAGTAAAGGCGCTCAAGCTGGGCGTCGCGCGTTTGGCGGACAAGGTTTCCCAACTCCACGTAGTCAACAGTTTTTGCCAAGCCCAACGCCTTTGCGTCGCTCGCTTTGGCGCGGCTGCGAGTCTCGACAAAGTTTATAAAGTCGTCGGAATTAATTGTGTTGTTCTGAACGAAAACGCCGCCGCGCATAATGTTGAACATTACATTGGCCTCGTGGTGCATGCAGGCGATTTTGTCGGCGGTGTTTTGCAAGCCGTCGGCGCCGGCAACGTATTCTTCCAACAAGGCGCGGGTCGCGTTGACGTCGGCCAAAATGTTTTTTTCCAAAGCGGCGCGGTCGCGCAGCGCGGCGATCAATTCCTGCGCGCGGCTGGCTTCCAAACGGGTGTCAAAAACCTGAATCCATTTTTCCGCCGCGCCGGCGGCAAGCGTCAGCTCGCGCTGGATAAAGCAAGAGGCGCGCTGGCCTTTAAGCACGCGGTCAACCTGCAATTCCCTTCCGCTCCTAAAAAGGACCGGGGTCTCGGGCGACAAGTAAACTTGCGATTCTTTTGTAAAGTAAGAGACGTTCGCGTAAAGGGCTTCACTTGGCTCGGCCTTGTCGGTCAAAACTGACGACATTGAAAAGAGCGCAAGTCCCGACGGGTCAAGGTCGGTCTTTTTGTAGGCGTCGATCAAGTTTGAAGTGGTGGCCTGAACCTCGTTGTTGGCGCAGGCCGGCATTATGTTTTGCGCGCCATCCAAAAGCGTTACGGAGCGCTCCCCGCTTCCGACGTTCTTGACGGAGCAAATTCTAACCAAGCCGTACTTGTCGCTTGAGGTCCATTCCGTCCGCCAAGCAAGCTCCAGCTCTTTGTTGATTTCTTCAAAAATTATGTGTGAGCCGCAGGAGTTTTTGTAAAGGTTCCGTTCCACCTTGAACTCCGCTTGATCGGCGAAAGGCTCCCAAACAAAAGTGCCCTTGTCGCCCTTGACCTTTACGGCGCTAAAGCTGCCGGTGGTCGCCTTTAAGTCCAGAATTTTGTCGGAAGTGTAATAGGGAAAAACCGCGCGGCTTGCGTCCTTGCGGCCCGCGGTAAGCGCTCCGTTGGACCAAATGAAATTCCAGGCGTCGCTGGAACTAGTAATCGTCATAAAGAAAGGCGGAATCGAATCGACGTTGGCGATTTTGTACCAAGTCTGGCCGTCAAATTTTTCGATTGAACCGGCGGACTTTTCCGCCTGCATTCCCGCAAATTCTTCAACAAAACGCATATGCACCCCTTAAGGCAACCGGTTGCCTTGACCCCTTCAGCATAAGGGGGAACGCGCTTTTAGTCAAGCAAAAACCTCGCCCGCCACGCAAAATTCACGCCAAATTTCCGCCCCTCCCGCGTTCCTTTACATTTTCACAAAAGCACTTGCTTTGGGCAAGCGCATATGAAAAAATAACAAAATGCTCCCAGTCGCCGCGCGTTCGTCGGAACCGCTAGATATCGTCGCTACACGCAATTTGCCCCTTGAAACTATTTACGTCTGCCGCTTGCGCGGCAGGAGCAAATTGAGTGTTTCCGCCGACCGCCCGACTCCTTCGCACATTTTGTTACTTTCTACCGCAACGTTTGCCCAAGGCAAGGGTATTGATACCAATAAAAACGCGGACATAGCGGGGCGGGACGCAGAAAAAAAGGCTTGGTGGGGCCCCGTCAGCGTAGCGGCTTGGCAGAAGGCAACAAGACGCAAGCGGAGGACGGGGGGCACCTAAGTCTTTTTTTCGTCGCTGGGACCCGCCTTTTAAGTCCGCGTTTTTTTATTGTCTAACAACACCCCTTGCCTTGAGCGGGGCGTTGCGCTAGAATATTGGCATGCGAGCGAAATCGCGTCAGGATCCAAGATTTGAGGTTTTGGGCCGCGTTCAGTGCCAAGAGATTTCCGCCCTTCCGGGAAACTTGATCGACATCAGCGCCCACGGCTGCAAAATCTTTTATTCGGTTCCGGTGACGATACACCTTGAAGACGACTATACTCTCTTGATTCAAGTGGCCGAAAGTTCCACCTCTGACTTTAGCTTGATTTGCCACCCGGCGTGGGTCAACGAGGACAGCGGCCAAACCGTAATCGGAATGACGATTCTCCGCTCCCCCGACTCTGAACGCTTAAAGACCTTTGTGGAATCCTTGGGAACAAAAAAAGACAATGAGGAAGATTCCCAAAGCCAAATCGTGGACTCTCAATGCCAGTTTATATAGAACAAGCGGGCGGAACGGCTTTCTTGGCCTTTGAAGGCATGGAAGACTTTTTGCTGTCCGAACTTTCAGAACGCTTTAACTACAATTCCAGCCCAGAACGCTACGGCCGCCTCTTTTACTTTAAGGACTATCCGCAAGGCTTGCCGGAACCTTGGTTCGCCCAATGCGTGATGCAAAAGCCCTTTTTCCTTAACTTTGAGTCGATCGGCCAGGCCGCGGCGGAACTAAAGAAAATCCAGCGCAACTGGGCGCCCTGCTCCTACCAGTTTTTCAGGCGGGCGGAACTGATCCAGCAAAAGCTGCCCTACATCAACCTTAAGGACAGAACTTTTCCCGTCCAAATACCGCAAAGCCTGATGGGCCTTTACTGTTTGACCGGCCAAAACCAGATTTTGGCCAGCGCCCAGACTTCAAGCCCCTTGCCAGCGGGAAAGCTTTCTTTTGTGGAGGACCACGTAAACCCGCCCAGCCGCGCCTACCTTAAGATTCAAGAAAGCCTTACGCTTTTTAACCTTTTTTTTGGGGCGGAACTTCCCAAGGCCGGCCAAAAATGCTTTGAGGCCGGAGCCTGTCCCGGCGGTTGGACTTGGGTTTTTGCCGGCTTGGGAGCCAACGTCCTGGCCGTGGACCGTTCCCCCTTGGACGACCGCCTTATGAACAACCCGCTGGTGACCTTCCAAGCCCACGACGCCTTTACCCTGGCCCCGGAAGACATCGGAGCCTGCGACTGGGTCTTTAGCGACGTAATCTGCTACCCCGACCGCCTCTACGAATGGGTCCAAAAATGGCTTAAAAGCGGCCTTTGCAAAAACATGATCTGCACAATAAAAATGCAAGGCGGAATCGACTGGGCCGCCGCCCAAAAGTTCGCCGACATCCCCAATAGCCGCGTCGTCCACCTAAACTACAACAAGCACGAGCTCACCTGGATTCATTGCGGAGCGTAAATCAACGCCAAAAACGCCGCGCGCCACTTTGACAAAATCCTCAATTATGTCATTCTCCTCTTGACTCAGGCCTTGTCTTTCTATATAATGTAACGGTTTTTAAAACATTTGGGATGGGATAGGGTCTAACAACTAGAGGGATTTTACGATTATGAAACTTTCCAAGCGCTTTTCGCTGTTTAAAAAGAGCCTGGGCTTGACGCTTGCCGCGTCATGTATGCTAGCAATTAACTCGTGCAATAATGTAACTTCTGTTCCAAGGCCTACGATGACCGCGACGCTTTCAAAAAGCCTATCGGCGCCTGTTTTTCCTGAGCACACAACCGACGACCAAGGAAATCCAATCGTCGTAACCTATGCCGAAAAATACTACACAGTCAGCCAGGGCCGCAAACGCAAAGTATTTCTTTCCTGGAACAAAATCGAAATCGCAAAGTATTACGAGATTTATTCAGCCGCCAACATCAACGACACTTTTGTCAAAATTGGCGAAACAAAAAACTCAAGCTTTGAAGACAGCATAGGCTCAGGAAAAACCTACTGGTACAAAGTTCGCGCTGTCAACACAAAAGGCGAATGTTCCGACTTTAGCTCTATCGTAAAGGGAACAAGCCTAGCGACTCCCGCAATTACAGACATTACGATCACAGACACATCCGCAACACTCTTTTGGTACATGGGAAATGTAGGAATCGACACATACGCCAAAAGCCTTGTCTACGAAATTCACGCATACCATGGAAGCGAAGAAAAAATCGCAACCATAAAGGCTTGGGACGAAAACAATTCCAGCGTCATCGAACAGTACACTTTTGAAAATTTGGCTGGAAATGTAGAGTATACTTTTAAGGTTGACGCATACGTGACGAGCGACCAAAGCCAAGTGGAATCCAGCCCAAAGGTTTCTCAAAAAACCCTTTCGCAGTACACGCCCGTTTCTCCAGAGTTCACTGCAAGCCAAGGCGAGTCAGTAGACTATGTAAAGCTTTTCATCAAGCTTCCGCCGATGGTTCAAGTTTCCATAGGTTCAGGCGTCAATTCAGATGAAAAGAACTTCCCCTTATGCTTTGAAATACAGCGCAAGCGCTCAACAGAAACAACATACCGCACGATTGTTCCAACTCTCTACTTTGACGGAACGACAACAAAGCCCACAAAAGAAGCCTACGCCGCGTACACAGAAGGCGCGATGATTGAATGGCCGGACGCGGTGGGAAACAGTTCAACTTCCGTCGCTCGCGGCGTCAAGTACGACTACCGCATAGTTTCGATCATCGACACAAACTTTAGCGCGGTGAACAGCTTCGGCTATGATTCCACCGTAAAAAGCAAAGAAGCGATCGCCAACACGGCGCAAGGTTGGGCCGCCGCTCACCCAGAATTTAAAGTAAAAGACTTTAAGAAAACAATAAACCCCGCGGACGACACAAAAGTTGACAGCATTTCGCTTGGCTTTGAAGCCTCGTGGAACGACTTGGACAAGGCACAGGAATACAAATTTGCCATACGCCAAAATCGAACGACCGCGACTGATTCAACTGGAACCGACAGCTGGATTACCGACACCAACGGAAATGTCTTGTTGGGCAGCCTGGAAAAAGTCGCGCAAATAACCCAAACTTACGACTTGGCTGGCGACGCGGCGAACGCAAGCGGTCTATACCGCTACACCCTTTATGTCGTTCCTGCCAAGTTCACCGACAAAGACAAAATCTTGGGCAACTACATGGACAAAGTAGAGGCCATAGACCTTATCAGCGTTGACAGAAACGCCACCGCTCCGAATGCCGAGATTACGGTGGAAGGCGGATGGACAAATAAAATTCTTGTCACTTGGCTCCCCGAAGACGAAGTCGACTACAACCTTCTTTGGGAAAAATGGAACATAGCCACTAACGGCAAAGTTGACGGCGGCACAATCAGCTCCGACCAACTTAAGGTGAACGGCGCCTACACCGGCAGCTACGAGCACTCCGTCGAAGAAGGCTACGAATACCGCTACAACCTTAAGGCCAACAACACCACAGGAAACACAAAGACAGCCAGGACCCTTGGAAAGCCTGTGATAAGCTTTACGGCGAACTCTTACACAGAGATAAGCGCCACATGGACTCAGGCCGTAGCCGCAGAAGAATACGAAGTTAAGCTAGGAAGCGCAGGAACATTCGGAAACGGCGTCATCTTTATGGTGTCAAAGGACGGAAGCGCCTACAATGTTCCTGACGGCCTTACAGTCACAAGCAGCCTTGACGCGCCAACAGGAATAATAAGCCTTACAATAACAAAACCATACGGTTGGAACAACGCCTTGCTTTCGGGCAAAGCCGCAAAGCTAGTTGTCACCGCCATTAGCGCTTTGGACAACCAAAACAACCCCAAGGGCAAAAACCCGGCCGAAAAAGACGTTTGGACGATCGGCCCCGCTTGCGTTGACCTTAAGGCAACCGAAAGCAACGAAGTGGCCACAACAAGCGTAAAAGTAACTTGGAAAGCCCTTGACGGAGCGAAAGGCTATGCGGTCTACCGCTTGCGCCCCGCGATGGTTACCGGAAAAGACTCAAGCGGAAACGCCACGCGCAACGAGCCGTCCTTGGATGTTTACTATGTTAAGGCCGACGGAACTAAGACTAACGGAAACATAAACGTAACGCTTGCCGACGGAACTTTTACCCTTACTGACATATACTCAAAGGCCGCAGGAAACGGAGCCTACGACAAAAACCAACAATATTTGGCCCTTGGCATTCCGTACACTTACACGGTCTTGCCTCTCTTGTCGGAAGAAAACAAAAACCCAGACGACGTTGACAATCCAAGCCAGTGGAAAATTCCAAACACTGACTTGACCACATACACGACAGACACTTACGCAAACATTGACAGTACAGAAAAAATCGGCTACACGACAGGCTACGGCTTGGCGGTTGAGGCTACAAAAGCGGAATACTCCGACAAAGTCATCCTTACTTGGGAGCGCCCGCAAAGCTCCATTGACAAAAATAAATCCCCTACAATTTGGTACCGCAAAAAAGGAAGCAACGACGCGTGGACAGAAGCCATAAATATTGGAGCGGAGATCATTACCGACAACACCGTAGACACATTAAACTTAACGCCTGCAAATTATTCCGGCACTCAATATGACGACACAATACAAGCGCTTGAATACGCAGTTACCTATACTGCAGGCATGGATATTTCAAACGCCAGCGGAGAAGACGCGGCTTATGTTGAATATTTGTCCGGACTAAAGAATGTAAAAATAACTGACGCTGAAAAAATGAATGTCGGATACATGTTCAGCCTTCCTGCGATTGTAAGCGCGCCAATAACAGCAAGCAACGAAAGCTATAAAGAAACTTTCAACTGGTATCTTTATGACCACGACAACAACAGGGCGGTTGGAAACGATATTTCAAGCTATGCAGTTGACTTGACAAACCTTAACATAACCGACTACGACCCAGGAAAACAAAAGGGTTGGCCTCTTTACACTTACGACTACGACAAAACCGAAGGCGGAGTCAGAAAATACAAGGCTAATAAAATTACGGCTTACAATTGGTATGACGCGACAATTGAATTCAAACCCAATGACGACACAATTACAATGTCGCTAACGCCCGGCAGCATAAATCAAACTGACAATACAGGAACACACAACGGAATCCTAAAAGTCCAGCGCGATTACATACACACATACACTGTAAGCGCCACAAGAACGAATAGCCAGGGAGAATCAATCACAACTTCTACAAAGGCTGACCTTTATAGAAAAATCACTACTGACGAATTTGCCAAGTGTGTAACATTGATAATAGCGGATTCAATATATCAATTGGGTGCTGTAAAAACCGGTCCAAAAAATAAAACCTTAAATGGCGCTGATGGATCTTATTTTGCAAGAATGACATATAATCTCGCTACATTCTATCAATACTATTATGTCTACACCGATTACAGAGCGAATTTTGGAAAATTACCTGGCCAAAATTCAAGATTTGCAAGTGATTTTATATTAAACTGTGAGGAAGGACCATTTGGAGCCACCGCCGACAATTCAATTATTGGCTTAGGAACAAATACAATAACTGTCTCACATAAAACGCAACTAAAATCTTATCAAGGAACCGTAACTATTGGATGTGGAAATTGTGATCCCAAAAATTTCTTTGGATGGCCCAAAGACTGGAATCTAACTTTATCTTATGCAAATGGTTATGCAAACAGTTCACATAATATCTCTAAAAATGAGAGCGAATTCAAAAAGTGGTTCCCCTTTAGCCTCTTACAACATTTAAATGATGGTATAACCGATGGCACTGATTCTTCTTACCCGACAATGAACGGCACATGGTGGGAGGTTCACAACAAATGAAAAGACTTATAACCCTTGCCGCGCCAATCGCGGCCGCATTGACGCTTTTCTCCTGCTCGGATATGTTCCAAGAGCGCATAGCAATGCAGCACGGCTCAAATAATGTAAACCTCGCCAACATGTTCAACGCCTCAAAGTCTATAGAAAAACTTGACGCGCCTGAACAAATCTTTGTCACCAACGGAGAGTACGCCGACAAAATAATCGTCAGCTGGAAAGAAGTGAAGGGCGCCCGCTCCTACAGCATAGAACGAGCGATTAGCTCGGAAAAAGACGCCAACGGAAACTGGCTTGTACCGGACGAAGGCGACTACGATTTTTTGGAACGGTCAAAATTCATTTCAGGCACAAGCTATACGGACACAATAATCGACAACTCGCCGGCCAATGTTTTGGACTACACCAACGAAGCGTATAATTGCGCTTACTTTTACAGAGTTTCGGCCCAAAACTCAATCGACAACTATGAATCAAGCGACTACACTTACAGCGAAAGCTTTGGAAGCCTTTTGTCCCCGCCTTCCAATGTAAAGGCAAGCTGCGGCGCTTCCGCAACGCAAATCGAAGTCTCTTGGACAAAAGCGCCGGGCTCAATCGCCAGTTACAGAATCTACCGCTCGTCAAACGCCGATGGCAGCGGAAGCTCGCAAATCGGCACAGTGTATGGAAATAAATATAGCTACACCGTTGGCGTAGAGGCCGACCAGCAAGGCGACTTCTTTTATTTTACTGTTGTCGCAGTCGGCTCAAGTGGAATTGAAAGCGTCACTTCCTCCGTCGCGTTAGGCTACGCGCTCAAAGGCGGAGCTCCAAGCCAAGTATCTGGCGTAACAGTAACTTCCGGCCGCGGCAACACGACAGGCAAAATAGAGCTTGCGTGGGAACCAGCGTCAGGCTCTGGAACAATCAACTATCGCGTTTACCGCTACACTTCCGTTGACTCAACCTTAAAGCAGCTCAAAGACAATGACGATAAAACGGCCCGAACTTATGAAGACAAAACCGGCCTAAAGCCCAACGTATTCTATTATTATCAAGTGCAAGCTTATTCTGTTGACGCTGACAACAATGAACTTATTGGCCAAATGTCGGATTCTGGCGACGCATCAGAGAATCCTGCGGAAGGCTATCTACTAAGCCCGCCGCAAAGCCTTACCGTTCAAAAAATACAAGGCAACATTTCAAATAACAGAATCCTCTTTAGCGCTGCGATTGGAAGCGCTGACTGCGTGACAAATTCAGCTGTAACAGACAAAAAGATGGATTACAACAGCTACTCATACAAAGTGTATGCAAGCAATTCAACCACAGGAACATTTACAGAAGTTGCAAGCTTCACTGGACCCACAAAATCAAACGACAATCCGGGATTTTATGTGGAGACCGCTCCAGACTATAAATTCTATAAAATGACTACTGTGAACGGAACTGCGGAAAGCGACTTCTCCGCGCTTGTCGCGCCGGCTCCTTTTGCCGCCCAAAATTTTGAGGCCAGCAAAAACGCCGCGGTCCCAGGCTACACAGATGTCGTCGACAGATCAAAGGCTGGCTTTCCGTCGGAACCTCAAGCAAACGCAAACGGCGTTCACGCCATAAAACTTACATGGCAAACTCCAGCGGGCGGAGCTGACGGCGGCTATAACATTTACCGCTCGACAAAACCTGTTGGCGGCTTTAAGAAAATCAATGAAAGCCCAGTAACAGATTTGTACTATATATTTAAAGACGAACAGGCCAAAGCCGGAACATGTTACTACTACCGCGTGCTTTCGCTCAACTCCTTGGGCCAAGGCGCCAATTACTCAAACGTGGATTTTGGCTACGGTGCCTTGACGACTTACCAATATGTCCGAGAATACATAAAGACAACGCTCAACTCGCAAAAGAAATTGACGTTGATGCATAAGAGCGGCGCCACTGATAAGCTCGGAAGCGAAAGCTCTTACGGCGACCATGGCGGAAGCCTCAGCTACAACGCCTCAATCGCAGGCCTTGGCGGACGCGTAATCATGCACTACGACAATTACGCTGATTACTACATTATGAGCGACAACAATCTATACGCCACCCTAAACGATGCGGAAGTTTTTACCATTAACCGCGTTCCTTCATTTTGGCTTGCTCACCAAAACGACAAAGGAAAAGGCTACCATTACTTCTTGCTCAACGGAAACACAAACACAAGCGCCAGCATGGACACCAACGGCACCATGGACGGAACGGTTACAATTCAAGGAATGTATCCAGGCAGCGTAGTTTATGACGGAATCAAAATCAAGGGAGGCGCCGCAGGCGGAGGAACCTATGGCGTTACCCGTACAGGAATAGACAGTTCAGCAGTTCAGGCCGATTGGACCTGGGGAGAAAAATAAAATGAAAAATTTAAAATCATCTTTTTGGGCGTTCGTTATAGTTTCAATCTTCACTGGGTTATTTGTCTCTTGTTACCAGCCAAGCCCGCTTTACGGAGCTTGGTCCGACAACTCCGGCAACAAGATTTCTTTTGCCGACGACGGAAGCTACAGCGCTACAATCATAGACTCAAACCAAAGCAAGCACACTTATTCCGGCTCTTATGCTGTCATTGAAAACGTAATAACTTTTTCAAAAGACGACGGAAGCATCAACAGCGAATGGGACATTCGCGGCGGCATGTTGTACCTAACATGGTTTGACTCATACGGCGAAGCGATTCGACTTACTCTTTACCACAACTAACCGGAGCGACGCGCAAAATGAAAAACTTAAAAACAAATATTGCTGCCGCCGCTCTCCTTTGCCTATGCGCTTTTGCCTTTGCAAAAGAAAAAGAGACAGAAGTCCTTCACACCGGCACCGGAACACAACTGGCCAACCCGATTCCTGACGAAGAAACGCCGGGCCACTGGGCCACGATTCAAGAATTGATCGAGCAGCAAGGCCGCAAATTCGGCCTTCTTCACAATTGGGGAATTTCTTGGGCTTCCATCACCAGAATCCAAAAGCAAAGCGGCAGAAGCAACTTTGTATGGAACGACAAGCTTATCGGCGCCTATTACGAAATGACCACAAACAACTTTTTGGTCATGGGCCGCAAAGTCAACGTAGACTTGTTTGCCCGCAACGCCTTTTACTATCCATACGCCTACACATTCAACAAAGTAAAGCAAGTGACTGTCCAGCAACTTTTGTACAACTTTGACTTGTTTACCGGCGTAAAGTTTTCTATGAACTTTTGGGATTGGGTTACCGTAAGCGCAAAGCCCGGACTTCACGTTTTGTATCAATTGCACGACAAGTGGCATTACGTTCACTTGGGAGCGGGACTAGGACTCGAGGCTGAGATGCCGATCTCCAGCCGCTGGTCTTTCAATATCGGCGGAATTTTCACTTGGGACAACGCAAACCTTGGATCAAACAAGCGCATGAGGCCGTTTGACTTGTCGTGGGAATACCAAGCGCAACTTGGATTCCGCTACTCAAAGAAAAAGCTGAACCCAAAGAGTTTTGTAAAATACACTCCGCGACCGCCAAAGAAAAAGAAAGTCCGCGCGTTAAAGCCAAAGGCTCCAGCGCAAGACCAAGCCCTAAATGTAACGGAAGAAGAATAAAAAAAAATGCCGCAGAACGCGGCATTTTTTTTACGCCTTTTGAGCTTCTTGCTTGGCGCTTATCAAATCAGAAATAGTTTGAATCAAAAGTTTTGGATTGATCGGCTTTGACAAGTGCGTGTTCATTCCGGCATCCAAACATTTTTGAATGTCTTCTTGGAAGGCGTTTGCGGTAAGAGCGACAATCGGAACTTCTTTTGCGTCGCCGCGTTCCATCTTGCGCAAGAGACCGGCGCTTTCTATGCCGCCCATAACAGGCATCATAACGTCCATCAATACAAGGTCATAGAAGTTTTCTTGGCTCTCGCTAAACTTATCCAGCGCAACCAAACCATTTTCCGCGATGGTAACTTCCATTCCGTTCTTTTGAAGAACGCGCTTTGAAATTTCTTGGTTGAGGGCGTTGTCTTCGACAAGAAGAATTTGCTTGCCTGTAAGATCGATAATTTCCTTTTCCTCTTTTTCCGCAACCGAAACCGCGCTGCCAATATTGGCTTCAAGAATCTCAATGGAAAGGTTGATTGTAAATGTAGTTCCTTCGCCAGGCGCAGAATCGCATCTAATCGTTCCACCCATAAGCTGGACAAGGTTGTTTACGATAGAAAGTCCCAAACCTGTTCCCTGCTTGTTGACGGAGTTGGCGTCTTGAGTAAAAGCCTCGAACATTACCTTTTGGAATTCTTTTGTCATTCCGCTTCCGGTATCGCTTACAATAAGTTCGATATTAAGATTCTTGTCGTCCTTAGAAAGAACATTCATTCGCAATTCAATGCGTCCGCCCTCTGGCGTAAACTTTGAAGCGTTTGACAAAAGGTTCATAACAATTTGCTGCAAGTGCATTCTGTCAACGTTCACAAAGTAATTCATATACATCTTTGAATCTTGGTTGCAGTAAAAGTTAATCTTCTTGGATTCACAAAGAGCGTTGGCTTGCGTGCAAATAAACTCGATCATCTCGCCAATGCTAGAACGAGTTTTGCGGATTTCAAGCTTTCCGCTTTCGATTTTTGCCATGTCAAGAATGTCGTTCAAAAGGCTTACCATATACTTTGACGACGACTTAATCTTGCGCAAGTCTTCTTTTATCGCGTCAGGCTTGTCAAGCTCGTCCTCGGCAAGCTCGGCGATACCGATAACTCCGTTCATAGGAGTGCGCAAGTCGTGGCTCATTCGCGAAAGGAAGTCGCTCTTTGAGGCGTTGGCTTTTTCTGCCTGTTCGATGGCCTTTGAAAGTTTTTCGTTCTGCAACTTTTCGAACAATGTAATGTCGGTGATGTCTCGGCAGATGAATACGATGATGTTTTGATTTCCGTTCAAGAAATATGAGTGGACCTGTTTGATCGCGATTCTCAAGTTGTCCGTAATAATCTCAAAAGTGCAGTTGGCCGCTTGCTTGTCCTTAAGCTTTACGGTCAAATACTTTAACGCAAAGAAATCCGCAACCGAGTCCCTGTCCTTGCTGCTTACAACATCGCTCAACATTGTTTCTATCATTAAGTAATAGTCAACTTCATCTTTGTCGGCGGGCAGCCAAGATACGTTTTTGGCGTGATGGATAAAGTGGCAATTGGCTGTGGACAAATCAAGCCAATAAATGTATTCAACTTCCTCGTCCAAAACAGAGTCTTTGGAAATTGACATAATCTTGGCGTTGGTGATGTCGCGCAAGTAAATGTTCGCTTCGATGCAGTTTGTGTGCGGGTTTGAAGTAAGCTCGACGCTCAACTTGAACCAACGGATTATTCCGCTCCTAAATTCATAAAAGAAGTCCCAGTCTTTGGAACGAGTTCCGTTCATGAACATAGTAAGCAACTCTTTACGGGTCAAAGCGCTCTTTAAATTTTCGTTTTGGCCGTGAGTTGTGGAAATATTTATTACCGCGTCCAATTCGTTGTCGGCAGTTGTGTCCGGCATTGAATGGTTCAATTCCGCAACGTTGACCATTCGTTCCATAATTACATTGCTGGTCAAATTTAAGCGCGTGTAAGCCGGATACTCTTTGTTGACAAAGGAGCGGTAGGACATCTCGCCCTCGTATTCCTCTTCGGCTCGCTTGCGGTTTGTAATATCCATTGCGGTGGCGATGGCCTTTGTAACCTTGCCGCCCTTTTGCTCGATGATTTTATAAACGATGTGCTTCCATCTTGTCGTGGTCAAGTGAGTGTGAATATCTTCTTGCAAAAGCGGCAAGTCAATGAACACAGTTTCTTTGCCGGCTTTTAGCTCACCGATCATCTCATTGTATTTTTCAAGATATTCTTCGGGAATGATGCCGCTGTCAATCCAACCTTGAGCGATGTCGCCTGTGTACGAAATGTCGCCGTCATCGTCGTCGTCAAGGAAGATGGCGTCGTCGTCGCGGTCAAAGTAACACTCCCAGAAAAGCGCGTCGCTCTGGCTTATGATGGCGTTAAGCTTTGAACGCTCCTCATCCAACTGGCGGTCCATTGACTTGAATTGGTTGATGAACAAAAAGGCCAAAATCGAAATCGCGACCAAAAGCAAAAAGCATACGACCAAAGCGGCCACAAAACGATTGCGTCCGTCAATAAGCTCTTGCTTATCGTTAATGTAAATTGTCTTTGCGTTCAGCGAGCTCTTTGTGATGTTGAACCTTTTCATCTGCTCGGTGTCAAAGTAGTAGCTGGGCTCAATCGGTTGGCTGGAACCGTAAGTGTTTGACATGATTCTGTAAACGCCAAGATTCTTAAATATCATGCTTCCGGCTTTGCAGATTTTTTCTATCGAAACAAAATATCCGCCCAAAACTCCGGAACCGAAGTTAATGTCGTGGCAAACAAAAATCGGATTGTCAGAATTTGCAGCGATTACCTTTAACGCTTCCTCCGCCCTAACAGGAAACTCATTCATCTCAAAGGCCGAAGGCAAGAAAAGAATCGAGCATTTTTCCAGACCAGAAATAAATTGTTTAAGCTCGTCAGCGGACATTCCGCCGATATTCTTAAACTCTGAGTCGATGTCAAACTTAAAGTCTACGCTTTGCAACGATTCCTTTTGACTGTCCGCGCAACCAATAAAGAGAATCTTTCGGCGGCGGGGAAACAGGGAATTTATAAGCTTGATGTTTTCCTCAATGTATGGAGAGTCCATGACAATGTGGGTGCTCATCATCTTTAAGGCATCGTCAAAATCTTGGCCCTTGGACATTCCCAAAACCAAAACCGGAATGCCCCTAAACAAATCGTCTTGCGTCTTTTTGACGAAATTCAGGGCCAAGTGGTCGGCGGCCACAATCAAGTCTACAGAGACGTCAGAAATAAGCTTTTTGTAAATTAAATACAAGCCGGCCATTTCCTCGTCGCTGTAGTTTTGGTTGTAATTCACATATTGGTAAACAAATTTTGTGTCGTTAGGAAAAGCCTTTGTAAGCTGCTTCATTTGCTCAAGGCTGGCTTGGCTTTCAATTTCGGAGCTTGAAAGATATAAAACATTTTTTGTGTTGGATTCCGGAGAAATTTCCGGCTTGGCCTGAACAAAACAAAGAGAAAAAATCGATACAATCGCAAAGAAGAATATCTTTCTAACGCGGAAACAGTTCATAATAAATCTACTAATTATATCATAGATTCCGCGAAAAATCAAATTATTTCAATATTAAGTTAAAAACCGATGAATGGCTGTAAGTCAGCGGATCCGACTGCATATAGAAAATCGTTCCGTCCTTTGGGCTTACAATCGTGGATATCACTTCATCTGTATAGGGGTCGCGAATTTCGGCCAAAAGGTCTCCGGCGCTGACTTCAAAGCCAACCTTGACTTTAGGAGCGAAAAAACCGGCGCTAGGGGCGCGCAAAGCCATCAAATCGGTCTGTGAATTGATGATTTTTGTCTCATAGCCGCCCGGAATGTCAGTGGTTATAATGCCCTTTGATTTTAAGAAAAGCAGTATGGAGCGCATTACAGTGTGCGCCGACGTTTTGTCGATGTAGTTTGTGGCGCTGGAATACAGGCTAAAGCCCTGGACGCCGTTCATCTGCCAGTTGTAGTTGAGCGTAGTCTTTTCAAAGGCGCGGGCGCTTCGGATCTGAACAAAGGGCATCTTAAAATCTTTGGCGCTTTGCTCGCAATCCAATTCCGTCTTGAAAATTTTTATGTGCGGCATAAACGTTCCGCTGATGTAGTAAGAAGAAAGCTGGATGCCGTATTGGTAGTCCTTTGTCGCCTGCAGGATTTTTCCCGCAAAGCGCTCTGTGCTGGCTCCGTCAACGTCTCCGGGAAAGGATCGGTTTATGTCAAAGTTGTTGATCGGCCAAAAGCGCTTTCGCGTGTTGAATGAATAAGTGTTGGCGCAGGGAATCACAAGAATTTCATAGCCGGGAACAAGCTCGCCCTTTTCTTCGATTTCCTTTAATCGGTTTACCAAACGCGCGGCGATAAATTGCTGTTGGTATTCGTTTCCGCGCATAGGGCCAACGACGCAAACGGACTTTTTTCCGCTACCAAAAACAAAGCCGCGGACACGGTAGTTGTCCCGATAAAGGGCGGACGAATCAATTACGCTAATTTCCTTCATTTAAAAGTCTCCCCAAAGTCGAGCCGATTTCTACAATTGGATATTCGCGCAAGGTGAACAGTAGTCCCGCGCGCGGCGACTTTATTTGCGCCAAAACCGTTCCTTCCAAAGGACTGATAATTTCACCAAGCAACTCGCCCTTTTCGACGCGCTTTCCGCATTCAACTTTGCGGACAAAAAAGCCCGCTGTTTTTGAAACAAGCATTGTCATGTCGCTTTCTTGGTCGGAGTAAACCGGCTGGCGCGGCTGGACGACATCGCCCGTCCACATTCCCATTTTTTTCAGCAAGCAAAAAATTCCGTCAGTCAATTGGTCGGCAAACTGGCTTGTGTAGTTCATTCCGATTCCCATATCGATTACGGCTGACGGCGTTCCATTTTGGTTGAGCGTGTAAACCAAGGAATTTTCTTGCACCGAAGTATTGTCGCAAACCCACAGCAAGTCCATATTTAAAAGCTTGGCAAAAGGCAAGACGGCTTCTTTGTATTCAGGCGGAACGCGGACTTGCGGAAGCTCGCGGACAAAAATGTTGCTTGCGTGAACGTCAAGAGCGAAGTCCGCTCCGCTGGCGTCCTGCAAAATTTTCGACGCGATGTATTCTGTCATCGTTCCGTCCGCTTCGCCGGGGAATGTTCGGTTCATGTCCAAGTCAAAGGCCGGAATGCCGCGCGTGATTGAGTCTATTCCAAGCGGATTAAGCGCGGGATAAATGTCCAAGGTTCCATGGAAATTTTGCGGAGCGGCGTTTATCCGTTCCTGCACCTTGTAGCAAACAAGCTGGCCTTCCAACTCGTCGCCATGCAAACCTGTCAGCAAACAAAAGCGCTTGTCGCTTCCGTCGCCCTTAATCGTGTTCTTTTTTACCGTAAGTTTTTCATCCACCGGCAAATCAACGCTTGCCACAATCGTTACCATTTTAGCGCCCTTTCTATTTTACTAAAGACAAGCGGCGCCAAATAAGCGGCCGCAAACGAATACAAATATCCCTTTATAAATTTTGCAAGGCGCTTGTCAACATACTGTTTTGCAATCGAATAAATCACAAGGTTTATCACTATGCCAAAAAGCGCTTCTACAACTCCCCTCAAAATTCTTTGCCTTGCGCTAATGCCGTCTGTAGAAAATTTAACAAAGCGCTTTTCCAAAAACCAAGCGTGTACAAAGCCCAACGCGAAAGAAAAATCAAACATCGCGTCGTTTTGCATTTTCTTTGGGCTTACCAAAATTTCTCCGGCCGCGTCTCTGTCAATCGGATATGGCTTTATCAAAGCGTAAACGATTAAAATCGCAAACAAAATGTTTGCGGCGATAAAAAGAATTTTGTCGTTGCCGTCTTTCTTTTCAACAAAGGCCATCAACGCGGCCGTCGCCAACACAGCCAAAAAGCCTTCCAACACGGCGACCAAAACGTCTTGCGGCGTGTGGCAGCCCAAAAACATTCTGGTAAACACGACAACGCAGATGTACAAAATCAAAAGGACTGCAAGCAATTTGTTTTGCTTGTATTCCGCAATCATTTCCATAGAGCAAGAAGAAGCCGCGGCGGTATGTCCGCTGGGAAAAGAATAGCCTGTGGCGGCCGCCAAAGAATTTTTTGCGGGAACGATTTTAGGCTCTTTTATCCAAGGCCTGTAGACGCAAGCGGTGATTTTTACAAAAGCGTTGATAGTCACACAGATTGAATAGCAAAACAACACGCGGCAAAATTTCTTTTTGTCAACCATAACATAAAGCAAGCACATAATCACGACCAAAAAAGGCGTCGTGTCGGAAATTAGTGCCAATATATTTTCTATAGTCTCTCCAGCCTGCATTCTAATGTCTTGCAGCCAAAGCAAACATTGCAAATCCATACAATTATGGTAGCGCATTTTATGCGCGTTTGCAAGACAAAGACCGCGAGCGCAAAAAAAAGCCGCCCCGTTATGGAGCGGCGTCTTAGCGGCAAAGAGATTTATTTCTTAGCGCCGTTTACCAAGTCCTTAAGTCCCTTTCCAGGCTTGAACTTGGGTGTCTTGGCGGCGGCAATCTTGATTGTCTCGCCAGTCTTAGGATTGTGTCCTGTGCGAGCGGCGCGCTTTGAAACGCTGAATGTTCCGAATCCAACCAAGGCAACATCATCGCCCTTTTTAAGAGCTTTTGAAACAACATCTGTGAATGTCTTTACAAAAGTTTCTGTGTCTTTCTTTGAAAGTTTTGACTCATCAGCGATGGCGTCAATAAGTTCTGCTTTGTTCATTTTTTCTTTCCCCCAAAAAAATGTTCTAAATATTTTATAAATTTATTTTACAAGAAAATAAAATAATGTGTCAAGCCCTTTGCGCCAAACGAATTATATGCTACAATGAAATCATGACATCATCGCAAAGAAAAATTTTGTCCAGCGCGGCAAGCAACTTGAATCCTCTTGTAATAGTCGGACAGAACGGCTTGACTGACGGAATCGTTCAGAAAGTGGCAAAGGTAATCGACGACCACGAATTGATAAAAGTAAAGTTCAACGAATTTAAAGAAGAAAAGAAAGATTTGACCGCGGACCTTTGCGCGCAAACCTGCGCCGAGCTTGTGCGCATCATCGGAAACGTCGCGATTCTTTACAAGGAATCATCAGACCCCGACAAGCGCAAGCATTTGATTTAATCTTCGCTCCAGCGGCCAGCGCGGACCACGGCCTTTTTCCATCCGGCCAAAGCCTTTTGGCGGGCAGCGTCTTCCATTGCCGGAACAAATTCCCGGTCGGCTTCCCAAAACGAAAGAATCTCTTCTTTGCTTTTCCAAAAGCCGACCGCAAGGCCTGCCAAAAAGGCGGCGCCTGTAACTGTCGTTTCTGTATTCTGCGGACGAATAACTTTTGCGTTTAAATAGTCCGCTTGGATTTGCATAAGAATGTTGGAGGCGCTGGCACCGCCGTCAACCTTGAGCGCGCTTATCTTAATGCCCGAATCGTCTTCCATGCACTTTAAGCTGTCCGTAACTTGAAAGGCAATCGCGTCAAGCGCCGCGCGGCAAATGTGCGCCTTGTTCGTTCCGCGCGTAAGGCCAACCAATATTCCGCGCGCGTAAGGATCCCAGTAAGGCGCGCCCAAGCCTGTAAAGGCCGGGACAAGTATCGCTCCGTTTGAGTCGGGAACGGTTGCCGCAAGGCCGTCGCACTCTTTTGAAGCGCTGATAATGTTCAGCTCGTCGCGGAGCCATTTGACGACCGCTCCGCCCATAAAGATGCTGCCTTCAAGCGCGTACTCAACTTTTCCGTTAAGGCCAATCGCGATTGTAGTAAGCAATTTATTTTTAGAAAGATAGGCCTTGCTTCCCGTGTTCATTAACAAAAAGCAACCAGTGCCGTAAGTGTTCTTTGCCTCGCCGGGATTAAAGCAGCCTTGGCCAAAGAGCGCGGACTGCTGGTCGCCAATCGCGCTCGCGATTGGGATTTCAAAGCCGCAAACGTTCTTGTCGGTAGTCGCGTAGACTCCGCTTGAGTCGACTACGCGCGGCAAAATATTTTGGGGAATGTTCAATAAATGCAAAAGCTCTTTGTCCCATTCAAGCGTATGAATGTTAAAGAGCATCGTGCGGCTTGCGTTGGTGTAGTCGGTTACGTGCGCCTTGCCGCCGCTCAGTTTCCATATAAGCCAGGAGTCAATCGTTCCCGCCAAAATCTCGCCGCTTTCGCAACGAGCGCGAAGCCCCGGAACGTTTTCCAAAAGCCATTTGATTTTTGTTCCGGTAAAATACGCGTCGGGGATAAGGCCGGTGGCCGCGCGGATTTTTTCGCCGTAGCCTTGCGTCACAAGGTCGTCTGCGATTTGCGCGGTGCGGCGGCATTGCCAAACGATTGCGGGACAGACAGGCTTTCCGCTTGCCTTGTCCCACATTACTAAGGTTTCGCGCTGATTTGTGATTCCGAGCGCGGCCACCTTTTGGCCTGCGTCCGCTTTGGAGATTCCCGCCTTTTGCAGGGCCGCGTTAATCGTGGCCATCTGCGTGTCGAAAATCTCCTGGGCGTCGTGCTCAACCCAGCCCGGCTTGGGATAGAATTGCGTGAATTCCTTTTGCTCTACCGCGACCATTTTGCAGCGCTTGTCAAAAACGACGGCGCGGCAAGAGGTCGTTCCCTCGTCCAGGGCCAGGATGAATTGTTCCATCTACTACAGCTTAGCCAATTGTAACTTCGAGGCTGACTTCTTTTTGTCCGGCCTGCGCCTTTACGATTGTGCCGTCAACGTCGGCCTTTCCGTTTGTGACAACGATAGAAACAGCGCCGTCGTTCTTCTTGTTGATGACGTTGATCTTGTATGTCACTCCCTGGAACTTGCGGACAAGCTGGGCGTTCTTTACGTGCTCAGGCAAGCGGGGCTCAACTTCCAAGCCCTTCCATGTCGGGCGCAAGCCGCAGAGGTACTGCGAAAGCGTCACGAAGTTCCAAGCCGCAGTTCCTGTAAGCCAAGAGTTCTTGGCTTCGCCAAAGCGGCGGGCTGTCTTTCCGGCGATCATCTGAGCGTAAACGTAAGGCTCGGTGCGGTGAATCTCTGAGATGTCTTCCAAGTAAGCCGGAGCGATTTTCTTGTAGTGCTCAAAGGCGTCCTGCGGGCGGCCGTTGACGACTTCGCCGATGATGACCCAAGGATTGTTGTGGCAGAAGATGCCGCCGTTCTCCTTGTATCCCGGCGGATAAGAAGAAACCTCTCCCAATTCAACATGGTACTCTCTGTAGGGCGGATCCAAAATCACGATGCCGTACTTTGAGTCAAGGTATTTCTTAACGCTGTCCAAAGACTTTTCGGGATAGCCCTTGTCCTTTCCGATTTTGGCCATCGTTCCAAAGCCCTGCGACTCGATGAAGATTTTTCCGTCTTCGCATTCCTTTGAACCGATCTTTCTTCCGGCGTCGTCAAAGGCGCGGACATACCATTCTCCGTCCCAAGCGGCGTTGCAAATCTGCGCTTCCATTTTGGCGGCGGCGTCTTCGGCGCGCTTGGCTTCCTCTTCCTCGCCCATCAAGCGGCACATCTGAACGTAGTCGGGAGTTACGTAAACGAACATCTCGGCGATCATTACAGACTCGGCGTTCTTTCCTTCCTTGTTGGTGCAAGTCTGGAACGAGTCGTTGGGGTTGGTTGAGAAGCAGTTGAGGTTAAGGCAGTCGTTCCAGTCGGCGCGGCCGATAAGCGGAAGTCCGTGCGGTCCCATGTGGTTGGGAATGTAGTTGTAAGAGCGCTTGAGGTGCTCGAACATCGTTGCCTTGTTGGTCTCGCTGTTGTCAAAGGGAACGTCAACTTTAAGGAAGTCAACGTCGCCGGTTTCGCGAATGTAGTTGCCCACGCCAAGGATAAGCCAAAGCGGGTCGTCGTTGAAGTTGGAACCGATGTCGGCGTTTCCGCGCTTTGTGAGCGGCTGGAACTGGTGGTAGGCCGAGCCGTCCTCAAACTGAGTGGCGGCGACGTCGTAAAGGCGCTCGCGGATGCGGCTTGCCGGAAGCTGGTGCGCGGCTCCAAGCATGTCCTGGGAAGTGTCGCGGAAGCCAAGGCCGCGTCCGATTCCGCTCTCAAAGTAAGAGGCCGAGCGGGCAAAGTTGTAAGTAACGACGCACTGGTACTGGTTCCAAATGGCCATGCGGTCAAGCTTTTCGTCGCCGCTCTTAAGAGTGAAGTGGCTCAACGTTTCGTCCCAGAAGGCGCGCAAGTCGTCAAAGGCCTTGGCGACTTTTTCGGGCGTGTCAAACTTTTTCTGAAGCTCGTAAGCCTTTTCCTTGTTGATTACGCCGCTGGCGGTGTTTGTGCGCAAGAGGCCGGCTTTGAGCGCGGCTTCCTTGTCGGCGTCAGAAAGGAATTTTTTGGCGTCGTCGTTTTCGATGTAGCCCAAAACAAAAATCGCTGTCTTGGACTCGCCGGCCTTCAATGTTATTTCAAGCCTGTGGCTCGCGATGGGTGACCAACCGTCGGCTACTGAGTTTCCGCTCTTTCCTTCCACGACAGTCTTTGCCTGGCCTAAGTTGTTGTAAAGGCCAAGGAAAGTCTCGCGGTCTGTGTCAAAGCCGTCGATCTTTTGGTTGCAAGAATAGAAAGTAAAGTGGTTGCGGCGCTCGCGGTACTCTGTCTTGTGGTAAATCGCGCTGCCTTCGATTTCAACTTCGCCTGTGCTGAAGTTTCGCTGGAAGTTCTGGCAGTCGTCGCTTGCGTTGTAAAGACACCATTCAACAAAAGAAACAAGGCTGATTTTCTTTTCAGAAGAAGACTTGTTGGTCAAAGTGATTTGCTCGACTTCGCAGTTTTCGTGAACGGGAACCATGTACAAAACGTCGGCGGCGATTCCGTTCTTTTCTGAGGCGAACTTTGTGTAGCCAAAGCCGTGGCGGCACTCGTACTTGTCAAGCGGAGTCTGAGTGGGCTGCCAGCCGGGGTTCCAAATCGTGTCGCCGTCTTTGATGAAGAAGTAGCGGCCGTTGTTGTCAAGCGGAATGTTGTTGTAGCGGTAGCGGGTCAAGCGGCGCAAGCGCGCGTCAGTGTAAAAGGCGTATCCGCCCGCCGTGTTTGAGATTAGCGAGAAGAATTTTTCGCTTCCCAAGTAGTTGATCCAAGGATAGGGCGTCTGCGGAGTCGTAATCGCGTACTCGCGCTTTTCGTCGTCAAAGAATCCAAATTTCATAGATTGCTCCTGTTTGGTGATTTTTTCAACCAACTTGCTTTGATGGTATAGGAATAGTTTAACCGCGCTTTTGCCTTTTGTCAAGGAAAATCGGCTGTTTGGGGATTTTTTCAACTAACCCAAACCAAGCAAAATCTCTCCCAGTTGCGGTTGCGTCCGATCGGCACCGCTAGATATCGTCGCTACTCGCTGTTTGCGCTTGTAACTATTTTACTTCGCCGCTTTCGCGGCGGCGCAAACAGAGAGTTGCCGCCAGTCGCCCCGCGCCTTCGCGAGATTTTGCTTGGTTGGATTACTAGCATTTTTCGCCTAACCGCGCTATAGTCTAGTGGCGATGAACATTTGCCTTTTTGAACAGGAAGAAATCGGCCGCCCGCTTGCGGCAAACGACGAGCGCGCCCAGCACATAATTAAAATTTTGCATAAGAGCGTCGGCGACACTTTTTCCGCCGGCGTAATCGGCGGTCGGGCTGGAACGGCGACCATCACTAAGATTGACGGCGCGATTCACTTTACATTCACGCCCCAGTCCGATGGAAAGCCGCTTTTTCCGCTCCACATGATTATCGGCTTTCCGCGCCCCATTCAATTAAAGCGCCTGCTTCGCGACATGGCCGCGCTTGGCGTTTCCAGCGTCCGCCTTTGCGGAACCGAGCTGGGCGAAAAATCCTACCTAAAGGCGCACCTTAGCGAGCCGGCGGAAGTGTATAAAATGCTTTTGGACGGAACCGTTCAAGCCGGCAGCGCGCACGTTCCCCAGCCAATGTTTTACAACACGCTCGCCGAATGTTTGGACAATCTTGACGCGGAAGCCGAAACGGACGCAAGCCAAAAAAGCGCCGCGCATTTTGGCCTTGCAAACAATTCTTCGCAAGACCAAAAAGGGCGGCCCCTGCTTATTGCCTTGGACAACGTGAATCCCGCGCAAAGCCTGAGCGCCTTTTTGCAAGCCAATCCGCCCGCCGGCCGCCCCGTCTTTGCCGCAATCGGCAGCGAGCGCGGCTGGACCAACGCCGAACGCTCCCTCTTGGAAGAACGCGGCTTTACCCGTGTCGGCATGGGCATCCGCATAATGAGAACCGAGACAGCTAGTACGGTTAGCGCCAGCATAATTTTGGCGCAAATGGGCGCGCTGGAGTAAGGCGCAACCCAAGTTTCGAGACAGGCTTTTTATCGCAATTTTTGGCAAAGACACGGAGCGCAGCAAACGCTGGCGGCTGGACTTGTACAACGTCTTGAACGGAACGAACTACACGGACCCAAACGCGTTGGAGCTGAACACAATCGAAAACGTCATCTATATAAAGATGTATAATGACGTTTCCTTTTTGGTCGATTCACAGATGACGCTCTACGAGCAGCAGAGTCGCCCCAACTCCAATATGCCGCTTAGAGGACTTTTATATTTTGCTGAACTCTATCAAAAGCATTTGACACAAAAGGACTTGGACTTAAACTGGTCGTCTCTTGTGAAAAGTCCAAACCCGCGATTTGTCGTATTCTACAACGGGGAGCCAAAACGTCCGGAACGCTACAAATTGCGCCTGTCGGAAGCCTTTGAACTTGAGGACAAAAGCGGCGACTTTGAGTGGACGGCGGACGTTATAAACATCAACCAAGGCGCCAATGAAACCCTTGTCAAAAAATGCGCGGCGCTATATGATTACGTAAGGCTCGTGGGAAGAATCTCAGATAACAAGAAAAAGGAAATGAAAATCGACCAGGCCGTGCGCGAAGCCGTTGACTGGGCAATCAAAGGAAACTTTTTGGAAGGCTTTGTCAAAGAGCAAAAAGAGGAGATAATCGGCATGTACTTGACAGAATTTAACGAAGAACGCGCAATCCGCGGCTGGAAACAAGATGGCATTGAAATGGGCCGCCAAGAAAAAGCCATTGAAGCCGCGCGAAACGCCCTTGCGATGAACTTAACCGCCGAGCAAGTCGCGCAAATCACCGGCCTCCCCCTAGAACAAGTGCTGGACCTGCAAAAAGAACTGTCTGCCCAACCCGCCCAAAACTAATCGCACCACAACATCATCCCGACCATAAAAAACAAGCCGCGCTGTCGCGCGTCTTGTTTGTATCAATGTCTAAACACGAGCGGCTTAATCCTTTCTTTGCGCGGTCTCGATGAAGGCGGCGGATCTATCGCCCCACATGTAGCCAAGAACAGCGTTCTTAGTGCCATTGCCGTAAACATCGCCGTAGTTATCGGTGGTGTTCTTGCCGGAATCGACATGACAATCAGACGTTCCGATATTGCTTCCATTCGCCTTAGGAGCGGCGGCATCTGTTGTAGAATACGCGAGTGTACCGCTACTGTCCTTCCAAACGCCTACATTAATATTTTGCTTAACTTTGTTGGCGTTGTCGCTTACACGGACGGCGCTTTGAGTGGGAACGTTGGTAACTTCCCAGTTGCCTGTGTAGGAGTCGCTTTCATCCGCGCCATACATTTTATCCGCCGCAAGTGTCTTAATGCTGCCTTTGTCGGCATTCCAACGCGCAAATTTAGGACGCGAACTCTTGGATGAATAATAACCAATTTGCGGAATCGGATCTCCGGCAGCGTCAAGCGCTACATCTATCGTAAGATATTCGCCAGTACTGCCGTATGAGTCAACCTTGCAAACTTTGGCGTTGGCGGTGTCACTGTATAATGACAAATAAACATACCAAATGTCCATCTTCTTTTCATCATAAGCCGCAATATGAACGCCACCAGCCGCGTCTACCGCTATCTGACACTTGCTGTCACCGCCACTGACTTTGCCGCCAAAAATGTCGTCTGTCGTTTTCCAAGTGGCAGTCAATCTCTTGTTGTCCCCTGTTTTGCCATTATCTTTCATCGGGTTTCCATCGGTGTAAGCGTAGCTAACCTTGCTTCCATCGCACCAAACCATTACGACATGGTCGCTTGTAATATCGGCGCCTTTGCCGTCAATAGCCGCTATGCAAACATTGCCTGAGATACCAGATACTGAACCGACAATTTGAACATTTTTGAGCGAATCATTATACTTCATATTGTCACCAGTCGCCTGGTTTTTGAAGAAACCGTTCGTAAATTCCCAATATCTTGTTTTATTATTATCTCCGCCAGGATAACTGAGCGAACTTTTATAAGCCAATGTTGTCCAATCGCTAGCCCATGTTCCAGTCATTGAGCCCGCCCTATAGCGGATTTTTTGACTTTGCTTGTCAAAGTATGCCATGTACAAGCCATGCGTTGTGGCGGCTATGCTGGGCGACTGGATTCTATCCAGGAAGGTGGCGCCGTCGCTTATGGCCAAGTTTTCAAGCTTGCATGCGGCATGGACCTTTGTGTCCCAACTAAAATGGTTTCCGCTGGTACCCTGTCCTCCATTCTCGCGCCAATGTGTTGATTCCAAATAGAAGCAGTCACTGTTGCCTTTATTATTTACGTCTTGGCCTGCTACAGAAGACCAAACATAACCCGCTGGGTCATAAGCCAAAGCCGTGTGGCGGAAGTTTGTATAACCGTAGTTTCTATAAGCCCAAGAGTGGTCGCTGTTGGGCATGCTAAAGGCGTTGGAGGCGTTCGCAAAGGCAAAGCCGATTTTTCCGTTCGTAGTCACCGTTCCGCCGCCGCCTGGAGTGAAAGTAGTTGAAGTTTCTACATCGTCGGCAACCTTTGCCTGCTTTGTGACAGTCTTTCCAAAAGGCTGGATTTTCATCTGTGGATCTTCCACGTTACCATACATAGGAGCGGCGGCGTAAGCGTTAAGCTGCCATACGTCAAAGGCGATGTCGTCGGTCAAATTGTTGTTGTTGGCGTTGTTGGGCTGGCGGTTGTAGTAGTTTTTGTAAACATCGTAGTCGCCGCCTTTTTTAATCAATTCGCCTTCATCGTCAATATTTGTTCCCGTATAAGAGCCGTGAGCGTCGTTGTTGTTGGTGTTGTTGGTTGTGTCAATTCCGCCAACTGTCAACTTAAAGGCGCCTTGCTTGATGTTTTCACTGTTCAGAGTCACATAACCTGTTCCATAAGCGCCTTCTTTTGCCGTTCTAACCAAATCTGTTGAACCATATTTGGCGCAGGCAAGGTTAACGCCATAGATTTCAACATCCTCGTTTTTCTTTGTGACGGAATCCGTGATTCCTGTTACCGTAGAGTTCTTGTAAATGTAAATCGGATACGCGCCCAAAGAGCTGCGGTCTGTGACGCCGTTCTTTGAGTCAACCGCGCTAAGGCTGGTCTTTACGCGAGTGATGTATGGAACTATGGCAAATGTGTAGTTTGCGGCTACCGGTGTTACGCTGTATTTGTTTACGCCGCTTACTTCGCTGGATTGAGCGGTTCCAATGGCGCTAAATTCGTCGGAGGTGTAGTTGGCTTTGTTGTAGGGGCTTGTCTTGTCGTCTTTGGCAAAACGGGCCTCAGCGTAGTACTTGCCCTTTTCGGCTTGTTTTGCGGTGGCGTAAACCGTGGCCGCGGCGCTTGTTTTTTCCGAGACCTTTGTGTTTTTGTCAGTTACCGCAAGAACAAATTCAACGCTGCTGGCTGTTGGAGCCGTTCCTCCGTTGTATTTTTCTGTGTCAAGGACAAGTGTCCAAGATACAAAGTGGCCGGCGTTGTTGTAGCGCTCGCTTGTTGTGTCTACTTCAAAATGGTAGCCGTTTGTGGCAAGGTCGCCCAAAGAGCTTTGAGTCCAGCGAGTGTCCAACGTCTTTGTAAAGTCGCAAGTCGCGGCTGTCGCGGCGCTAAGGCCAAAGCCCGGAATTGTAAGGCTGATCTTTGCGATTCCAGCGTTGTCAAAGGCCGTTCCCTTAAAGACGGCTTTGCCGCTTACAGAAGGCTTGTCGGCAAGCTCGATGTGGCCCTGCAAGTCGTCAAGGCTTTCGGCGCCGCCTTCTTTTGTCGTGTAAACGCTGTTGTCGGCAAGGCTCTTCCAATAGAATCTCTTTGTCTTGGCGGTCGGATTAACGATGTCGTTGACATCGTTGGTCATGCAAAGGTTGATGACGGCCTTTTGCGCTCCGCCGTCCGTGCTGTCCAAAATGTTTACGACATACTTTCCAAGGCCTGCTGTGGCGGTCTTTAGAGAAGTCGCGGGCAAAACTATGTCGCTTACAATTCTATCTTCGTTTTCCGCAGTCGGAGTGTCTGCGCTGATTGTTTGATCGGCGCTGGCCGTAGAGCTTCCAGCGTACAAGCAGTTCCACTTGATGGCGCCGTTTCCGCCCATAACTTCGGGAACAAGGATTACGTCTCCCTTGGCGGCAATCCAAGCGCGGACAGGATTTCCGTCAGCGTCAAAGTCGCCAAAGAAGACTTCTTTTTCGGCGTCTTCCCAAGTAATTTTTGTTTCAGAACCTTCTTCTTGACTTCTATCTTTGTAAAGCTTTTGGGTTTCGTAATCGCCGTCATACTTAGTGTCGTAGTTAAAGTCGCTCTTTACGGTAACGTTGGCAAGGCGAGGCGCGTTGTTGGAGACATAAGCGTCTTCTACCGAGCCATTGGAGTAGTTTCCGGCCTTGTCGTAGGCTGTGTAGAATACATCTATCTTTCCGTCAGGAATGTTCTTTGAGTTTATTTTAGCGGTCAAGTTGCATGCCGTTCCCTGAATATGGGCGTATTCCTCCATGCAGTCGCTGTCTGTGTTCATTATGCTGTCGGGATAGCCGTAGCCATAGCCTTCGTCGGTTTTTATGCCCGAGCCGATTTCTTGCTTAGTATTGTCAACGACAAGGCCGTAGGCAAACTGGGCCTCAGTATAAGAGGCTTCGATTTGGCTGTCCAAAGTGACGTTTAAGCCGTCGCTAGAAAGGCTCTTTATCACATAAATCGCGCCGCCAATCTTTACCAAACCGCCGGCGTGGATGTTGCCGTTCTTGGCCTTTAGCGTAAGAACATTAAGGTTTGTCGCGTCGCGAGTTTCAAGCTCTTGGTCAAACCAATACAATCCGTCAGCGGCGGGCGTAAGGCTTGAAACGTCCGCCCAGTTGTCTGGATTTTCCGCTCCGCCGATTTTCTTAGAAACCATCGGATCGTAAATCTTGCTTCCGCGCTTAAAGTAAACCACAAACTTGTCAAAGCCTGACTGGTTCTTGTTGCCATAAGTGTTTTCGGTCACGCTCGCGCCAATCGAGTAATAGCCGTTTGAGTTGTGGATGTCTTTACTGATGTCCAGCTTGCTTGAATCAATAACAGGATTTACGTTGTCGTAGTGAACGGCAAAGGCGTAATTGCTGTAGTTGCCTTTTTCGTCCGCGAACAAAACGTAAAGATACTTGCTTCCAACTCCGCTTGCGGGAGTCATGCCATCAAGCTTTGCGTGATAGCCGCTTTCGGTAGAGCCTGTTTTTACATAGCACCAACTGGGCTTTACCAAATGGTCGGCTGGAGTCGTGTCGTTCTCGCGCTCGGTTTCGGCGACAGCCTTTGCGTCGTCGGCCTTTGAGTCGCTCTGTCCTACATAAATTTTCTTTATGCTGTCGCCGTCGGTAAGGTCAAATTCAAGCGTCCACTCTCCGCTAACATAAATTCCTTCGCTGTATTCGCGGGAGGCCTTTGCCTGCAAGCTGGAGCCTTCATACTGCTTTAAGTATTGGCCCGAAATTCTTGGGCTGTCGGCGTCCACTACCATCGCTCTATATTGAGGCCAATTGAATTTCGCTCCGTCGTAAGCGTAGCCGCAAACCGCCAAAGCGTTTGTCTTTGTTTCTTCGGTGGCGCCGGACGGGTTGAATTCGTCCTTTTCGTTAATCGTAAGGTTCCAAGTCGTGCCGCCCTTAATTTCCAACAAAACGCCATAATCGTTGGGATCGCCGCTTCCTGCCCATGCATCAGAACTTGTGGGCGTATAGGTCCATCTATTTACGACTGTATAGCCGACCTGTTGTAGATAATCCAAGTCATTGGCCTTCAAATTAAACGCCTTTACGGAACCGTCGGCATTGTATTCAACAGTTCCAAAATCGGTTCCGCCGCTATAGCCGGTCCATGTGTGCTGCTTTGAGATGATTTGCAAGAAAGCCGCCGTTACGCCTTCGTCGTCGTCAACGCCGCCGTAAAGCTTTACTTGGCCGCCAATGCGAGCTTGGTCTTTTTCGGGGTTGCTGTAAGTAAATGTCGGGCGTCCGCCCTGCGGGTCAAAGTTGACCAATTGAGGCTCTTCGTAAACGTTTCCTACATCGTCAACGGCCTTTATCCAAACATAAATCTTCGCAACATCATCAAAGACATGCTTGGTGTTGATGGTATAATCGGTGGCGGTCAATTCAACATACTTGTCGTCGAGCAATTTAACGCCGTTAGCGTCGCTAACTTCAACTTCTATGCCGTCAATCTTAACTTTTCCGCTCTCTTTTTTGTATTCCTTTGTCTGCTTTATCCTCTGGTCGATTATGTAGCGCTCAAAAGTCTTGTGGTGGCTTTCGGTCGTTGTTGTGACGGCTCCGTCAAAGTAAAGGAACCAAGTCATGCCGGCGCCCGCGATGTCGGCGTAATCAGTGTCGGCTGGCTTGTCTGCCTTGTCGGGCGAAAGTCCCAAAGCGTATTTGATTTCTTTAGCATAATCGACAGTTCCGTAAACGGTGATGTTTCCGTGGACAGTGTTCAAGTCGGGCGAAATCTTTGTCACAGCGGGCGCCGTGTTGTCAACGATTACAGGCAAGGGCTCTGTAGTAACGTCCGCGTCATAAGTTCCCTTTATCTCAAGGCTCAAAGAGTAGGCTTCGCTTTCCAAGCCGCTTACATCGATGCCGGTGATTACGCAAGGATAGACGCCGCTTGCCAAAGCGCCGACAGTTCCCGCGTATGAAACGCCGTTAATAGTGGCCGTAACTGAAGCGATTCCGTTGGCGTCTTTGGCGTCAAATTCAAGCTGGATGAATTTTCTTTGGCCGCCTACAGTTCCCAACTTTTTGTGGTCACTTGAATCCGCCCAATCGTAAGTTCCAGCGGCGGCGGCGCTTACCTTGTAAACAAGGTTTTCAAATTCGGGGCGCTTAGTGTCAACCTTTAGGTAAAGGCGGGTGTCGCCGCCATCAAAGCGAGAGTCCGTTCCAACCAAAACCGGAGCAAGGTACTTGTCAGCGCCGTCTGACTTTACAGAAACAAATTCGGTTCCGGCCTTGTCCTTTACCTTGAACAAGATTGTGTATTCATTGTCGTTTTGCAAGTCGGCGATCCAAGAGCCGCCTGTCACAGTTATCGGATTCCAATTGGCTCCCGCGTCGATTGAATAAGAGAACTCGTCCACTCCGTCATCGTCTTCGATGGTTCCTTCAATCTTTGTTGACTCAAACCAAACGGGCTTTCCGTCTTCCATTCCGCTAAGCTTGGCGGTTGTCAACGTGATTACGGGCCTGTCTTTTTGCGGGTCAATCGTGTATTTTTGAACCTTAACCGTAGAGTTGGCCGCCTTGTCGGAAGCGTAAATCTTTAGGTAAAAGTCTTTTGTCGCGCCGGAATATTCAGTTCCGTCTACAAAAGTTATTTTTTTGCTTGTAGCGTCAACGCTGCTTGTGGCCAGCGGGAGGCTCCAGTTTGAAGTTCCGGTCAAGCCGGCGTCGTGGTCCCGCGGCGGCGTTCCGCTTTCGTCTATCGAGGCGTCGCCGTTCAAAGACCAATAGCCCTTGACTTCGCTAAGAGCGTTGTCGTCAACGATTCCGCTAAAGGCGACTGTTCCGTTCACGCTTGAGTCCGCCTGCGGCGACATGATTGTAATTACAGGAGCGTCGTTGTCCAAGCTGATTCCAAACTTGCGCTGCTTTGTTTCGTTTGTGGCGATGTCGTGGGCCAAAACGTAAAGGTCAACAGATCCGCTTGGAAGAGTCTTGAATGTCGCGGCCGGAATTGTCGCCTTAAAGCCAGTGTAGGCCTTGTTGTCGGCGGCGGCGTAAGCCGCCCAGCTTGCGTTCTTGTAAGCGTCGGCGGTTCCGCTTGTCAAATCGTCCTTTGTGAATTGAACGCCTGAAGAAACCGCAGTTCCGTTAATCGTAAGCGCAAAGTCCTTAAGGCCGCTCAACGTTTCGCTAACGGTTCCGTAAACGGTCATATCCTTGGCGCCCGAGTCGGTGCCGTTGGCCATAACGTTTCCAGCGGCGGCGGTAAAGCTTTGTCCGTCGTATGTGTACCATGCGGTTTCCGCGGTCGGAGCGGTCGTGTCAACTTGAATTATATACACGCTTTCGCCGGAATCGTTTCCGGCAAGGTCCAAGGCGTGGATTGAAAGCGAGTTTTGTCCTTCCTTAAATCCTACCGGGCTAAGCGCGTATGAGATTTCATCTCCGACAGTTCCGCCAATGACTTCAGTTCCAGAAACCGACGTCGTCTCGCCGTAAGGAGTCATGGCGTATTCAACCTTGTCCAAGCCGCTGGTCATTTCTTTGTAGCGGCCTTTGATGGTCAAGTTTTCGCTGTTGAACCAATCGTCTATAGAGCCGGACTCTCCGATGACAATCGAACCAACGCGCTCGGGCGCGACTGTGTCAATCGTAAAGGCAAATTCCTTTTGGCTTGAACGGTCGGCGGTGTCTGTGGCCGTCGCCTCAAAGCGCCATTTTCCGTCGCTTGCGCCTGTGTCCAAAAGCGTGATTGTCGCGCTTGTCTTGTCGGCGGAGATCGCTATGCTATAGCCGTAGGGGTTTGTGGCCGCGTTTACCGGCGTTGTTCCGCCGTTAATGTAGGCCTTGACGTCAAGGCTCTTTATGCCGGAAGCGTCGGCGATGCCTACAGTAAACTGGTACTTTCCGCCTGTCGCGTCAGACTTTTTGTAGTATTCCGCAATCGTCGGAATCGTGATTGCCGGCGGAGCGAAGTCAAACGTAATGTTGGATACTGTCGCAACCGCGCTAAGGTTTCCCGCTTGGTCAATGGCGACGACGCTAAGCTTTTTGCCGCTTGAGTTTGTCTGCGGAACGCTTTGGTTCCAGTTGGCGCGGCTTACGCTCTTTGGCGCGGCCGGAATGGCGGTCCATCCGCTTATGCTGGCGGTGTACATTCCGCTTACGGAAGCGCCCATCGCGATTGCGGTTTCGGCCAAGTAAAGGCCTTGACCCTGCTTTTTATAGTAAGTCTTGTCGGCGACGGCTGTTCCAGTGGCGGCTGTCCAAACAACGCTTGGAGCGGGAAGCGTCGCCACGGCGTCGTCCCACCTGTACCAGATTTCGCTTGTGCCGGAGCCGCTCAAATCGCTCCAAGTTCCGCTCATCTTGTAAGAGTAGCTTGTAACGCCGGCTGTAGTCGTGGCGGTGATGTTCTTGTCATTTTCAAAAATGTAAATCGGATCAGACTCGCTTTGTCCTTCGGCGCGGGCCGGAGCGCCAATCGCAAGCGCCGGAGCGGCGTTGTCCGCCCAGAAAATGTAAGTCGTTTCTTCAGAAGTGGCGCCTTGGCTCTTTGCCTGGACTTTTAGGGCCACTGTGTAATTGTCAAACAGTTTGTCGCCGGTCAAGTCAAACTTGTTCATCGGAACTTCAATCTTGTATGAACCGTCGGCGACCTTTGTTATGCCGCTTTCTTCATATTTAATAACAGGCAAGGTCTCAAGAATGTCTTCATCCTTTAAGTAGCCTTTGGTCTTTGCGTAGCCCTTGTAAAGAATCGGAGTCACTTTTACCCAGTTTCCGTGTTCTTTAATCGTTCCCTTTTGGTCCGCGCCGGATTTGTCGGCGATGTTTATCGTCGCGCTGTAGGCCGCGCTCTTTGTCTTGTCGACGGCGGCGGCGTTGATAAAGAATTGGTCGTCAAATTCAACTTTAGGAGCGTCGCCAGTCACAGAAACCATAAAGGCATAGGTTGCCGCGCTGTAAAGCCTGTTGCCGGCGGTGTCTTCGCCGGTCGCGACCATAAGGTAATGCAAGCCCGCCGCCATGCTGTTTGGAAGCGTAATGTTGTAAGTGGCGTTGGAAACTGTCTTGCTGTCAGGAAGATTCTGAACAAGAGTGTCGCCGTCCTTTATGTCAAAGCGCTTGGCAGGATCTGTGTTGTCAGAAGAATAAGAAGGCTCGACTTCCTCTCTGTCGCCTGTGTCGTCGCACAAGTAAAAGTAAGCCCTGATTGTATTGGCTTTGACTTCGTTTCCGTCAAGTCCGGCCGTAACTTTGATGGAAGCGTTTCCGCCGCTGGAAACTTCGGCAAATTTCGGGTCGTCTTTGTCAAACACATAGCCGCCAAACTCGTACATCGGGCTGTTGTTGGCGTTTACGCTCATCGCAAGCGGAGAGCTTGAGCCAATCTCGCTAGATTCCTCAGGCAAAGAGGCAAAGTACTTGTAATTCTTTGACAAGCCGCTTTGGTCGTATGTTCCGTCCAAAATTTTCTTTACGGTTTCAATGTCATCGTCGTCAAGGTCAGAAAGATTGTAGCTGCCGTTAAGAATCTTTTTAAGCTGGGCTGTTTGCAGCGAGTCGGAGATTACAGAAATGCCGCACGCTTCGGCGATCAATTGCTTTAAAGAGCTTTGAATGTAGCACTTGTCGCTTACGTTTCCGGCCGCGTCAGTCAAATACGGGAATATGTAAAGGCTTACAGTGTCACCCACCGTGGCGCCCTCGTACATCTTCATATAGTTTTGATAAAGAACATAGTCTTCGCTTGCCGCCGAAGGAATGTCCGTTTCTGGGAAGTATTTTGCGATTGTAACTTCCGTTCCGCCGGCTGTTTCAAAGCCTTCAAACGTTGTCTTGGCAAGAGAGTTTGTGATTTCTGAATAAACACCGCTCGCGTCCTTTTTAAATACGCGGATGTCCATTTGCTTTACGGTGTGGTCGTCGGCGATTTCGCCCTTTATAGTAACGTCGCGTCCGTAAGCGGCCGGGTCGTCGATGCTGATTGAGTTTGGCTTTGTGACGCAGAATACGGGCGGAGTGTTGTCAACGTCAAAAACACGGCTTGCCGTGCCGCTGACGCGTCCCGCTCCGTCGTAAGCGACTACGTCTACTGAATAGGTTCCGTCCTTAAAATTCAACTTGTCAAGGACAATGGACCAGTTTTTTCCTGAAATATTTGTTGTTTGCGTGGTCGTCTCGCCCGTTGCCGTGTTTTTTATAGTAAGAACTACTTTATCCAAGCTTTTATCGTCGTTGGCCACGCCGCCAATGACAAAGTCTCCGCTTACGCTAGTAGAGCTTGCGGGCTGTGTGATTGATACAGTAGGAACGGAAGTATCGATGCTTTCGCCCAAGCCTACGTCGCAAGAAGCAAAGGCAAAAACGAGCGCTAGGGCCCCGCAAAGGCCCGCAAAAAGAGAATGAACGCTAAAAAATTCAGACTTTTTCATCTTTCTATTTATCGTCATTTTTGCCCTCCTTCCTTAATAGTCAGTATCCGGTGTTCCCGTAAGCTGAGCGGTTTCGACGTAGCCCCTTATTCCGTCCACGCGCTTGTAGCCCAAAACGGCATTTTTCGTTGTATTTCCGTAGCAGTTGGTAGAGCCAGCCGGTTTTGCAGTCGAATTCGCTATTACCCCCGCATTTTTCCAGACGCCAACATTCATGTTGTCTTGCGGAACACTGCTTGTTGTCGGAACAAAGCCTACATCCCAAGTACCGGTGTATTTTCCATTGTCGTCAACTCCGTTGCCAAAAACGCCAGCCTTTGCAAGGCGCGCGAATTTTGGAAGCTTGTCGCTGGAAGCGTAATAGCTTATGTATGGCACTGGAGCGTAAGTTGTTGTTTCCGCCCCTTGAGCGCTGGTAACCACAACTGCAACATCAAGGTCAATGTTTTTACCGACGCTTCCGGTGTCAACGCGGCAAATATTTGTCGCGGCGGTTTGCGCATAGCTTGCAAGATAAGCGTACCAGAGTGTACCTGTGGCGGAATCTTGAGCCGCAATGTGAACGCCATTGTTTTTGTCAACCGCAACCTTGCAATAATATCCGTTGGCCTCATTGGCGCCAAAAATTGTTTGGATTTTCCAACCGGCGCCGACTGTTTGGCCAGTTCCAACACGTTTTGCGCTAGGCGTATCGTTATAGGCGTACCGCATAACGTTTGCAATTGAATCATACCAAACCATTACAACAACGTCGTCGTGTATCGTGGTACTATTGGGAATATACTTGCCGCTAGCGCCAGAAAGCGCCGCGATGCTGACATAGGAACCGCCTTGCGGATTGCCGCTGGCGTTTTCTTCTGTCACAATTTGACAATTTGCGACGCTAACAGCGTATGTATGATTGTCAACTCTTTCTTTTGCTTTTCCTAAGTTTACAAAGTTTCCTGTATTACCGTCTCTTCCGTCACTATTAACCTTAAATTCTTCGCTCAAACTTGATCTAAAGCGGATTTCTTTATTAAAGGAGTCGTAGTAGGCAAGGTAAACATTGCTTCCCGCAGAGGCGATGCAGGGCGACTCGTGTTTGTTGATTTCGCCAGTGTAAACGGTAGTAGAACTAGTCTCGCCTTTTTTGCCCAATTGGCCTGTCATTTCCAATTGAGCGCACTTCTTTCCGTTGTTAAGAACACCGGTTCCTGGGCTTCCCCACAAAGACGAATGGAAGGTAAAGAAGTCAGCGTAACCGTCTGAAGAATCTGCGTCGGCAATCGTCGCAAAAGAGTTTCCGTTTCCATCGTAAGCCATAGAAAGCGAGTTTTGCGTATCCGAGCCCATATGCCAATATTCGTAAGAACTTGTCTCTCCGGGCATGGCAAAGGTATTGTCACCGTCGCCGTATCTAAAGGCAAAGCCTATCAAACCATTAGAGGGATTAATTCTCATAATCGGAGAACTTATTAATTGATCTCCCAAGGTTGCGGCGCTACTGTTCAACTGCCATACATCAACGTAAACCTTGTCGGTAAGCTTGTCGTTTGTGTCGTTTGGCTGCAAATTATAAGCCTTTGTGGCGTCGTGCAAGTTGTTAAGCGAGTCAACGCTGTTAACAGTGACTTTAAGACTGGCGCTTTCTGTCATGCTCGTTTGGTCAGACGGCGCGTTTTCGCGCTTGATGTTAAAGCCGCTGACTGTAAAGGTTTCAGCCACTGAGTCTTTGTAATATACTGGCCAGTGGCCCTTGGCGGTGCGGGAAAGCTCAACGCCCTTTTCGCTAAGCATTGTTGTAAGGCCAGTGATGTATGGCACTATGTCCACCTTTAAGGTGTCGGGTTTTTTAGTCGAGTCAGTGTTGCCGCTAACGTTTTTTTCTGTGGCGGTGGGCAAAGCGTATTTTGAAGTTCCGTTAAGGCCTGTCAAAGCCGTTCCGCTTGCGCTTGTCAAAACCTGGTCGCTGGCGTAAACGTCAATCTTTACGTCTGTGTCGGCGACATTTGTAATATAGCTTGTGTCCCAAACAAATTCCCAGTCGGCGCTGTGGCCGTCCTCGTCGATGCCATTGTCAGTTACTGTAAACTGCACGCCGTTATCGACAAGCTTGTTCACATTGCTCCAAGTCTTTGTGGCAGCGTTGTATGTTGAGGCGATGTAGCCCTTGCCGTTTCCTGGCTCGGTTGTGGCGGCTTTTGTCATTCCCGCGCCGGCAAAGTCAGTGTCCATAACGCCAGTCGTTCCCTTTTGGATGTTGACGTAAATGCGGTAAAGCATCTTTTTATCGCTTACAGTTCCGCGCAAGACGATCTTTCCGCTGACCTTGTCGTCCGTGTCCATCTCGGCGTTTGTAGCGCCGGCTGTTGCGTTAAACTTATCCGACGGCAAGTCGGCGCTAAGGTCGATGTGGCCGGCCGCAGTAGAACCGTTCCAATAAACGGAGTTGTTGGGGTTGCCTTCGCTGTCCGCCGCGCCTTTTGCCTTCCAGAAAAGGTTTTCGCGAGTTATGGTGGGCTCTTCTGTATCGTTCAAGTTAACTGCCATGTAAATTGTGGCAGTCGCTGTGTCGGTTCTAGAGTCAAGGGCTGTAATATTCGTAGAGCTTGCCGGAAGCGACGCGCCTTCGGTCTGGTCGTAGAAGATAAAGTCAAATTTGTGCGGAGCGTTTGCCGCAGTGTCGCCAATGCTCAACGAACTAAAGTCGCCGACTTGGATCGCAATCTCGCCGCCGCGCGCTGTCGCATCGCTCTTGGTCTTGTCTTCCTCTACGGTCTCAACCAAGGGTTTCGCCGTCGCGTTGATAAGAGGCGTTGTTATGTTGGCGCCGCTTGTGATCGCGGTTCCGTTTTTCTTGCTAATCTTGTAGGCGTAGTAAATGTTTCCGTTTCCGCCAAGGATTTCGGGCTTGATGACCGTCATGCCTTTTGCGGTAAGGTAGGCTTTTGTGGCCGATCCAAGAACGGCTTCAGTTACGGCGCCGCCGTAGTTGTAGTCTTGGTTCCATGTCAAAAGCTCGCCCGATTCAGGATACGGCTTGGCCTTTTCTATGCTTTCGTCGCCAAAGTCTACGCTGTTGTCTCCGTTCAAATCGGTGCCAAGATTGATTCTTGCAATGCGGGGCCTGTTGTTGCAAACAGTCGCGTCAACAACCGGAGATTCGGAAGAGTCGCCGGCGCAAGAGTAGTTTCCGGCCTTGTCGTAGGCAACGTAGTGAATCTGCACGGCGCCGTCGGCGATGTTCTTTGAGTAGATGCTGGCGTTCCAAATCCAGCTGGTTCCGTTTTGGGTCAAGGTTTCTATCATCAAGTCGCCGTCGTCGTTTGACGGGCTGTTGTAGCCGTAGCCGTAGCCTGCAGTTGTTTTCCTTGTTCCAGCCGTTCCTTCGTTAACTTCGTTGTCAACGACATTGGCGATGGCAAAAAGGGCGGCGTCATTTTTTGGCTGGTCGTTGTCAAGCTCAACTTCTGGCTGACCATCTATAGTTACCTTTGTTTCGCTATCTTTTGACGTAATTCTATAAATTGCGCCTCTAAGTTTTACCAAACCGCCAACATGAATGTTGGGGTCGGCGCTTATCGTTAAGGCATTGCGAATGTCTTTGTCTCGGCCTACACTTTGGCTCGTCCAATAAAGTCCGTCTTCAAAGGTCAAGCCTGTTGTCGTTCTTCTGTTGCCGTCCGCTTTCTTTGAAATCATCGGGTCAAAGATTTCCAAAGGTTTGCCAGAAGCGTCCTTTCCGCGAGTAAAGTAGAAGGCCAAGCGCTCAAAGCCGGACTGCTTGGTTCCGTCGTCTGCGTTGTCTTCGCTTACCTTAGAGCCAAAGCTGTACCAGCCGTCAGACTGCTGAACGGTCGTAGAAATTGAATAGCCGTCGGCGCCCTGAGCGGCCAATTTTGGCTTTTCGTTGTCGTAGCTTACAATGTAAGACTTTGCGACCTGGGCTCCGCCCTTTCCGCCCTTGTCCTCAAAGAAAACGTAAACAGCTTGGCTTCCGCAGCCTGTGCCTGTTTCCAACGGAAGCTTTATGTTTACGGTCTTGTAAAGGCCGCCTTCGGGCGTTCCCGTGGCTACAGTTTGGCCAAGATTTGGTTGTCCGTTTACAAAATAAGTTACAATATTGTCTGCCTTTGTCGCTTCTTGGATCGTGTCGCCTTTTCCAATCTTTATAAGGCCCATGCCTTGGCCGTCTGTCAGCTTAAATGTCAAGAACCACTCGCCCTTTACATAAACGCCGTCCTTGTAGTCGCGTCCGGCGGTGGCTGTGGCGGACGTTCCGTCGGCTCCAAACTGCTTAAGGTACAAATCCTTAAGCGAAGGATTGTCGCCGTCGATTTCAAAAGTCTTGACTTCTTCTTCGCTGTAGTTGGCGCCGTCATAAGAGCGGACGCGAATTGCGGCGGTGTATGTCGTGCCGGTCGGCGGATTGATTTTTCCGTTCTCGTTCAGCTTAATTGACCAAGAGCTTCCGTTTACTGTTGAAAGCATCGCGTAGTCGGCGGGATCGGGAGCGGGAGTTGCGCTTCCGTTCCAAACAGTGGAAACGTCGCTCATCTTTACAACGGTATAGCCCTTTT